>Ga0316191_10000677_pt1 | contig 22541 bp, 16 predicted proteins | sample Eddworburr2cm_MG_FD_204928 | JGI IMG/M metagenome (GOLD analysis project Ga0316191, IMG submission 204928) | Coastal sediment microbial communities from Maine, United States - Eddy worm burrow 2 cm | ecosystem: Environmental > Aquatic > Marine > Coastal > Sediment | place: USA: Maine... | reverse complement strand
TTGTTCATGAGTTCCGGTGCCGTCATATATCGCACCGGATTCAATCGCTGCACCGACGTTGGCGGTTTGTTTCGGACGATGCCACTGACAGCGATTTGCGGTATCGTCGGCGCGCTCGCGATCTCGGGTTTCCCGCTGACTTCGGGCTTTACCACCAAGACCATGATCTCGCAGGCCGCGGCGGACGAGAGCCTCGTCCTCGTGTACATGCTGCTCGCTGCGGCATCGGCCGGCGTGTTTCTGCACGCCGGCATCAAGTTCCCGTGGTTCGTATTCTTCCAGCGCGACTCGGGGCTGCGGCCAAAGGACGCGCCGTGGAATATGGCTGCCGCAATGGTGATGTTCTCGGTGCTGTGCATTCTGCTCGGCGTAGCGCCCGACCTGCTGTACCGGTTCCTTCCCTATCCGGTGGAGTACGACGCCTACACGCCGGGCAAGGTGCTTTTTTATCTGCAGCTGCTGATGTTCTCGGGACTGGCCTTCTTCCTGTTGCTGCCGTTGATGAAACGCACCGAAACCATCAGCCTGGATTCCGACTGGCTGTGGCGGGTCGCGTTGTTCCGTCTTGGCAGCGGGGCATTTGGGCTGGCGGCCGCTGCGGGCGGCGCGGTCTCTGCCGCCGCCGGTTCGGCACTCTCGCGGCTTCGCGCTATCGCGTCGCGCCACCTCGGTACCGCCGATGGCGATTCCCGGCCCGGCGTGTTCGCCCGCGCATGGCCCATCGGGGTGACGGCGCTGTGGATCGCCGTGCTGCTGACGGCATATGTCGTGGTCTATTATTTCTGAGCGGTATTAAATGGGAGGTTAGGGGCAGTGGCTTTGACTGTTGGAATTCAGCAGCAGCAACCCTGACCTGCGGCTCGAGCCAAAGCGATTCCGCTGCTCCGGGTCTTGTGTCGCAGGCCCGAGAGCTTGCAATTGGCATCGCCGCCCCCAAATACCATGTCTCGGATCCTCATTGGTCTGTGTCGCGGCAATGGGTCTGGCCCGGCCATGAGTTCAATCGTTTTATTGGATTATTATAAGAGAAATATTCAATCATTTGGATTATGTAATTGTGTTTGAATAACGCGGTGGAGACAGTTTGCGTCTAACCTGCAGGGAGTAGTTCCAATGCTCAGACAAACGACATATTTACTTGCCGCATTGGCGGTAACGACGTTCCCGGTTTTGTCATCCGGCCCCGCCCATGCTCAGGGTGAGCCAAGATCGAACCAGTTCTGGTGGCCCGAACAGCTCGATCTGAGCCCGCTGCGCCAGCATGGTGCCGAGTCCAATCCGATGGGCGATGACTTCAATTATGCTGAGGCGTTCGCGAGCCTCGACCTCGCGGCCGTGAAGAAAGACATCGAAAAGGTCCTGACGACGTCGCAGGACTGGTGGCCGGCAGACTATGGCCATTACGGGCCGTTCATGATCCGCATGGCCTGGCACAGCGCGGGCACGTACCGCGTGGCTGATGGCCGCGGTGGTGCCGGCGGCGGCCAGCAGCGCTTCGAGCCGCTGAACAGCTGGCCCGACAACGCCAACCTGGACAAGGCGCGGCGACTGCTCTGGCCGATCAAGCAGAAGTACGGGCGCAACCTGTCCTGGGCTGACCTGATGATCCTGACCGGAAATGTCTCGCTGGAGTCCATGGGCTTCGAGACCTTCGGCTTTGCGGGCGGCCGCGAGGACGACTGGGAAGCCGACCTGGTGTACTGGGGCCCCGAGAAAGTGATGCTCTCCACCAGCGAACAGGATGACAGCCGTTACTCCGGCGACCGCGAGTTGGAGAACCCCCTCGCGGCGGTGCAGATGGGCCTGATCTATGTGAACCCGGAGGGTCCGGACGGCAATCCCGACCCGCTGGCCTCGGCCCGGGATGTCCGCGAGACGTTTGGGCGCATGGCCATGGATGACGAGGAAACCGTCGCCCTGGTTGCCGGCGGCCACGCCTTCGGCAAGATGCACGGCGCCCACAAACCCGACAAGTGCCTGGGTGTCGAACCGGCAGCCGCCGGCGTCGCCCAGCAGGGGCTGGGCTGGAAGAACAGCTGTGGCAAGGGTCACTCCGAGGACACCGTCACCAGCGGTCTGGAAGGTGCCTGGACGGTAACCCCGGCCCAGTGGAGCATCAATTACCTGCAGAACCTGTTTGCCTTCGAGTGGCAGCAGGTCCGCAGTCCGGGCGGTGCCGTACAGTGGATTCCCACTGACCCGAATGCGGCGAACATGGTTCCCGATGCACACATCCCCGGAAAGCGTCACGCCCCGGTCATGACCACCGCGGACCTGGCGCTGAAGGCAGACCCCGAGTACCGCAAGATCGCCAGGCGCTTCCTCGACAATCCGCAAGAGTTCGAGGACGCGTTCGCGCGAGCCTGGTTCAAGCTGACCCACCGCGACATGGGTCCGCGCGCTCGCTACGTGGGGTCCGAGGTGCCTGCAGAGGTACTGATCTGGCAGGACCCCGTCCCGGCGGCCGATTACCAGATGGTCAACGCTCAGGACGTGAAAGTACTGAAGGACGCGATCATCAAGTCCGAGGTGCCCAACACCGCCCTGGTCAAAGCAGCCTGGGCCTCTGCGTCCAGCTTCCGTGGCACGGATATGCGCGGAGGTGCCAATGGTGCACGCGTGCGCCTGGCGCCGCAGAAAGACTGGCCGGCAAACGATCCAGCGGAGCTGGCCACGGTGTTGACGGCCCTGGAGAAAATCCAGCAGGACTTCAACGGTTCCGGCCGTTCCAGCAAAGTATCGCTTGCTGACCTGATCGTGCTGGGCGGCGCCGTGGGTGTCGAGCAGGCCGCGAAAAAGGCCGGCTATGCGGTCGAGGTGCCTTTCATCCCCGGGCGTACCGACGCAACCGCCGAAATGACTGATGCGGATTCCTTCCGCTGGCTCGAGCCCGCGGCAGACGGTTTCCGTAATTACTACGATAACCGCGCAATGCTGTCCCCGGCGGACATGCTGATCGACAAAGCCAACACACTCACCCTGACCGCACCGGAAATGACGGTGCTGTTGGGCGGTATGCGTGCCATGGGTGCCAACACCGGCGGTTCTGAGCATGGCGTGTTTACTGATCGCGCCGGCGCGCTGAGCAACGACTACTTCGCGAACCTGCTCGACATGTCCGTTGTATGGAGCAAGTCGAACAGCGAGCCAGGTATCTACGAGGGTCGCGATCGCAAATCCGGTAAAGTGAAGTGGACGGCGACACCCGTCGATCTCGTCTTCGGGTCGAACTCCGAGCTGCGCTCCGTCGCGGAGGTCTATGCGGCCGAGGACGGCAAGAAGAAGTTCGTAGCGGATTTCGTTGCGGCGTGGAGCAAGGTCATGACACTCGACCGTTTCGACGTCAGCGAGGCGCAACGCCGGGAGATGGTTGCCAGCCGCTGAGACGTGGCACATGCAGTGCCGGACCAAGGCATGTAGAGATTGATAGAGGGTTTAAGTGCCCAGGCAAAAAGGAAACGGCGGCGCGCAATGCGCCGCCGTTTTTTTGTTCCGTTTGGGGTTGGCGACGGTCCGAAAAGCCGGCTCCACCCTGCAGGTCGGGCACAGCGTTTTTTTTGCCCGGGAGCCGGTCCTGGCGCCTGGTTCCAGGCGGCCGGGTTGCATCGATGACCCTGGCGCAGCGGCTACGCACAGGCGCTTCGGCGACCCCTTGAAAAGTCGATGAATCGCCCCTAACAAAAATACTGAGCATCGTATTCGATGCCGGAGAATTGTTTGTTAATCATTTTGTTGGGAGGTGAAATCATGTCTTTGGTTCAGTATGAGCCCCTCGGGCTGATCAATCAGCTCCAGCAGGATATCAACAGCCTGTTTTCGCGTTCCGGTTCGGCCGAAAGCAGTTCGGCTACTGCAGCTTGGGTGCCTGCAACGGACATCGCGGAGTACCCCGACCGGTTCGAGCTGGCGGTCGACCTGCCGGGCGTCAATCTCGAGAATGTCGATTTGTCGCTCGAAAAAGGAATGCTGACGATCAGCGGTGATCGCAACCCGCTCAAGTCGGTTGGCGAGGAAACGCCGATTCGTCATCGCACCGAACGCACGGAAGGCCGATTCCATCGGCGTTTTATCCTGCCGGACAGCGTCGATTCGGATAACGTGAAGGCGAGCGGTGAAGCTGGCGTTTTGCGGGTCGTTATTCCGAAAGCGCCCGCGGTTCAGCCGCGGCGTATCGCGATCCAGACCTGATGCCATCGGCACGGCGACGGGTAGCAAGCACTTCTGCCCGTTGCCTGTGTCTATCTCGCTCTTTCGAGTCCGTGGCGATACCTCGGGGTCGACTTTGCAAGTGCGGCGGAATTTGCACACATTGACCGTAGGTTTTTACTCGAAGTGATCTGCGGTTGTGGTCGCTTTTCCGCATCCCACAACCTGATCCGCGATTGCGGTCACTGCCCCCGGTCCTCCGCGTTTTTGCCGCATTTTCCGGCAAACCGCTTCTCATCCGGCCATGGTCCATGTCCGCGGCCGGACCCAGCCTGGCGCCGCTAGGATCATTCGGAACGGACTATAGTTCCAGATAGAGTTTCTGTCCGAACACGCAAAAAGGGAAAACAACTTATGAATATTGATTGGAAATGGGTCGGTCTCGGCACGTTGATTATGCTCCTGCTCAGCATTGTTGCGGGGATCATCTTTGGTGTTTTTGCCGCGTCCGCGCTGGAGGGCGTCGCCGACCCCGGGGACGTTTCGCTCACCGGCGGACAGATGGCTCTCGCGGGTCTCCTGAACGTTCTCGCATTTGCTGCCGGCGGCTATATCGTCGGGCTGAAGTCGGCGGGCCGGACAATCTGGGAGCCTGCGATTTCGGCAGCCGTCGCGGTGGCTTTCGTATTGTTACTGTCAGGAAATTTCAGCGCGGGAAATGTGCTCGGCGGCGGTCTCGTGCCCTTCCTGGCCGGATTGGGCGGCGGCTGGCTGGGCGAGAAACGGCAGGCCTCGAAATCGTCTCCCTGAGCAATTGATTCGATTTCTCGGGTGTCCTCCCGGGGTTTCGCATTGGCTCGATCGGCAACTGCCGAGGGCTTGTGACGGCCGTTCACCGAACTGTCTGCGATAGTCCGCAGCGAGGTGACCCAGGAGAGTGAAGATCCAGCGAGTGGCGATGCCGGCGATCCGGGAACCGGGTTCGGGGTCGGGCAACTCCGCCAGGCTGCGTCGAGGCGCCGAGTGCCAGCCGAAGTCAAAACCGGGTGACGAGCACGGTTTTCGTGCCGGCAAGCTTTTCCCGGCGTCGGCTTACGAGTTCTTTGCGCTGAAGGCTCGTGGACCCGGCGCCATTACTGGTCCGGGAAATCCGGGTCGGGCGAGGTTTCCATTGGCAGGAACGGGTCGGCAGTCCATTCCCTGAGCGAGCCGTCGTAGATTGCCACGTCGGTAAAGCCGAGCCGAATCATCGTGAATGCGACCGAGGAGGCGGCGATGCCGCCGCCACAGTAGGTGATCGTGCGGGTGTCGGTGTCGATGCCTAGGAGTTCGGATAGTTCGTCCCTCGAACGGAATCGGCCCTTGTCATCGACCAACGACGTCACCGGGACGTTGCTCGCGGTGACGATATGACCGGGCCGCTCATACATCGACATTTCGCCGCGGTAATGCGGCGCCGGCAGGGCGTCGACGATGTTGACCGAGTCGTTGGAAATGGCGGCGAGAACTTCGTCGCGGTCGGCGATAAGTCCCGGCCGCACCTTCGCCGTGAGCGTGCGCACGACGGGTTTTTGGGCTTCGTCGGCAAGCGGCAGTCCCGCGCCGGTCCAGGCGCTCAATCCACCGTCGAGCAATGCCGCGTTGTCGAAGCCGACCCAGCGCAGCATCCACCAGACCCGTGCCGCCCACGCAGGATTGCCCGCGGAATACAACACTACGCGGGTGTTATCACCGACGCCGAGGGCGCCCATGGCCTTTGCGAATGCTTCGGGAGTGGGCGCGGTGAACGGCAACGCTGCATCGGGGTCCGACAGATCGCCCATCAGGTCGGCGAACTGTGCCCCGGGAATGTGTCCCACCTTGTAGCCGGGAAGGCCGCTAAGCTCGCGCAAGCCGTTCTCGTCGCGCTCGACGATGACGGTGCAGTCGAGTATGACCAGGTCCGGGTCGTCGAGATGCTGGCTGAGCCACTCGGCCGACACCAGCGTGTCTATCTTGGCGACAGGCGCGGGCGCGATGTCTGCCCGCTCGTCCGGCCCGGCACAGGCGCTTAACAGTGCCAATGCGGCGATCAGGACGAGGCGGGATTGGGAGAGTTTGTGTAAAGCCATTTGTGCCTCACTGCTGCAAGCAGCAACTTGTCAGGAATGTATGAAGGATTATTTTAACCTGTCGGCGCCCGCCACGACGGGAGCAGCAGGATTCGGGGACAGTGCCCTGAGCGCAGAGCGTCAGGTTCACTGTCCCCGGAACAGGGGGTCGCCGGGCCATCGCCATTCCGACGAGCGCGGCGCCGCACTCACTGCTGGTCGGTCAGGGCCTCGGAGTAGTAGCGGTTCAGATCGTACAGGCCCGCCCTTACCGGATCGCTTTCATAGAACCGCTGCTGGAACCAGTCGTAGGCCGGCCAGAAGCCCGGTTCCATCCGGTTGATGCCGAATCTGTCGAGGCGTGCCTGGTACTTCGGCGATCCGTCGAAATTCTCCAGCAGGTCGATCAGGTCCGGCAGTTCGCTCTTGTCCAGCACGAGGAAATAGTTGGGGTAGGCGCCAACGCTGCCCGGTACGAAATCGATCGTGTCCTTCGCCGGGTCCAGCCGTTTCTGCTCGCCGAAAAGCGAATTCACATTGTCATGCCATCGATTGATAACGATGGAGAAAAACCGGAACGGCCCCTGTTCGCCGCGGACCCGCACATAGAGTACGTTTGCCTCGGTACTGGTCACATGGCGGATAAACCCGGTGCCGGGAGCATTGAGGGCGCGAAAGCCGTTCACTATGTCTTCGTGGCTATCGAAGGACTTCGGCATGGGAGTCTGTTCGCCAGTGCCGTGATAGTTGACGGGATCGAAGCCGATGCCGGTGGCCGGCAAAATGTGACTGCTGATGACGCGCTCGACAAATTCACGCTTTGGCTCGTTGCTGGTGAAGGCGACACGCGTCGGTCTCGCGGTGACGATATCCGGGTCCTCGATGTCTTCGGCGGCCTTGTCGCCGATGTACCAGGATTGCAGGATCGGCACCCGCTGTTCTTGTGGCAGAAAACTGAGGAAATTCAGTTCACCCTCGATCCGCAGAAAATCCATGTAGCGGCGAACGTTGGCCTGGTGCGAGACGTTGCCGTAGACGTCGAAGCCGGCGACGAGCGCATAGTAGATTCTTTCGAATTGGGAGTAATCGATCACCCAGAGCGTACGCGGCAGATCCCCTACAGCGCCTTTGATCACTGATGCGCTGTCGAAGTGGCGATAGATGGTTAGCACCGGGGCATCGTCCGCGGAGTTACCGCGCCAGATCGCGTCGATGTCGAATCCCTCCGGCGCGTTGTCCATGTAGAGCTGAGTTTTTGCCCGGTAGAAACTGGAGTAGCGGTTGCGATACTCGTTGCTGAAGGCCTTGAACAGCGACATGTCGCTGCCGCGCTCGGTTGGCAGGCGCAGGTTGTCTGCCTGCTCCGTCAGAAACTCCGGGTTCTGGACGGCCTGGTCCGCATCGGGGTCTAGAAACAGTGCCCAGAAATGATCGTTGATGACGTTCAGCGCAACCTGGCCCTTGCATACCGGTCCCTGCATAAACGTCTGGATGATGTACTCGGAATGATCGAGCAGAAACTGGTAGCGGGATCGCGGCGGAATCTGGGCGTAAATCAGGAACGGGTTCGCGCTCTCGCGGTCCTCGTAGGGCATGACGTTGGGCGTTTCCAGCCACTCTGTTTCGATGAACAGATTGCGATAGCGCGCCAGCCGGCGATCGTTGAAGTCGACGACCATGTGGGTTTTCAAAACGATCGTCGAGTGAACTTTCTCGAAACGATAGTAGAAACGATCGGTGCCGGGATCGTCGTAGGGACGCCGCGTTGCGATGATGTCCACCGGGCTGCCGCTCGGTAACGTGGAGCGGACCAGGCGATAGAACACGTTCTCGCCGCTGTCCGCGAAGCGTATGTGAGCAAGAAAAAAGTGCTCGTACAGATATCGCGCCGTCATCGCGTATTTTGGATCGTCGCGATTGAGAAACGCCTCCCACTTCGCGATTTCCGCTGCGCCGGCCGCGCTCGGCATTGTCAGCCGCGCCCGTTCGGTCGGGTTCGGTCCGACCGCGCCCTGTTCCAGCCAGATCGCCAGCATGTCGTGGTCGGCGTCGGCAATGGCCGGGAAGCCGAAGGGCATGCCGCGCCCGGGGTGTTTGCCGAGAAACGTGCGGGCTTCGCCGCTGTCCGCCGCGCAGGTCAGATCAGTCGCTTCGGCCTGGTAGCGGCCCTCGGGTACCGGATTCCTCCGTTTCGCGTCCAGGAAATAGGCCATGATCGATTCGTTCTCGAGTCCTTCACCCGGGTTGTCGGTAACGCTGTAAAAACCCATTTGCCGCCACTGCTCCGTGGTCTTCGCATCGACAAACAATCGTGACGGTGCCTGGTCTGTTAATCGATCGGAGGAATAGACCGCATCTTTGCTGCCGCCGCGATCGATGCCTTCGTAAGAACTCAGCTTCAGCTGGCAAGCGGCGTTATAGCAGGAATGGCACACCACGCAGCGCGAATCGAGCAGCGGTTTGACATCGTCCAGGAAACTGACCGGCTCAGCGGGAATTTGCACGAGCGGGGTCGGGGGGAGCGCGCGCGAGCAGCCGGCCAGCAGCAAGAGCGTCGTCGCAATGGTGATGAACTGGCGTGTCATGAAAATACCTCTGGCCGGATTTGCAGGTGCGCCGGTTCCGGCCGGTTGGACGGTGTGGCGGCCGTGATTCGCGAAACCGCGACGCGAGAATCACGCAGCCTAGGGGAAACAGCAGGCCCGACTCAAGTTTTGCCGCCGGGTGTTTTTTCCTGGTTCACTCAACCAGATCCCAATAGGGCCGGTCGCCAAAGCGTTTGTGCAACAATTCCACGAACAATTGCACCTTGGCGGACAGGTGCCGGTGCCGCGGGTACAGCGCGCAAAGAGTGATCGCGGGTGGCGCGTATTCATGTAAGACCGTGCGCAGCAGGCCCTGCTGCAGAGCGGCTCCCACGATAAAGGTCGGCAGCAGCGCGATGCCCTGGTGACTGGCCGCGGCATCTTTGAGCACTTCCCCGTTGTTGGACCACATCACGCAGTGAATCGCATAGGACCGGTCGCTGTCCGGGCCGATCAGCCGCCACTGACTTCCCGAACTGAGATATCCATAGTGGAGGCAGCGATGGTGCTTCAGGTCGGTCGGGTGCGAGGGTTCGCCTGCCTCATTCAGATAGTCCGGCGAGGCGCACAGGACCCGTTTTGCCGACACGATTTCGCGCGCTATCAGGCTGGTCGAGGGGGTCGCTTCGGCCACCCGCAGGGTGACGTCGAAGCCCTCCTCGATAGGGTCGATGCGGCGGTCGTTCAGCATCAGCTCGACATGGACGTCCGGATGCCGCGCCATGAATTCGGCCACTACCGGTGAGAGGTGCAGCGTCCCGAACGACATTGGTGCATTGACCCGCAGGTTGCCGATTGGGCGGTCCTGCAGCTCGGTGATGGACGCAATAGCCTCATCGAGCCCGCCGAGAATCTCGACGGCGCGATCATAGAATGCGAGCCCGGTTTCGGTCGGTGTCACCTTGCGAGTGCTGCGGTTCAGCAGGCGCGTGCCGAGTTCGTTCTCGAGATTGATGACCGACTTGTTTACGACCGAGCGCGACAGCCCCATCAGGCGCGCCGCCGCGGCGAAGCCATTGGCCTCAACGACCTTGGTGAATGCCCGCATGCTGTCGAATTTGTCCATCTGGCTGTACTCCGATTGTCGCTATAGTGGCGACACAATATTTTCAATTTAACTGATTGTCTTTATGTTGGAACGATAGCAGAATCTGCTCCACTGCCATATCGCCTCACTGGAGGAGGCCGACATGCTTGCAATTCGCCACGCGGAAGAAAGAGGCCTCGCGAACTTCGGCTGGCTGAACAGCCGCCATACCTTTTCTTTCGGCCATTACTACGATCCCAGGTTCATGGGGTTCGGCCCGCTCCGGGTGATCAACGAGGATCGCGTCCAGCCCGGCCGGGGCTTCGATACGCACGGCCACAGCGACATGGAGATCATCTCCTATGTGCTCGACGGTGCGCTCGAGCACAAGGACAGCCTGGGGACCGGCTCGGTGATACGCCCCGGAGATGTGCAGCGGATGTCCGCCGGTACCGGCGTGCGCCACAGCGAGTTCAACGCGTCAGACTCCGACCCGGTGCATTTCCTGCAGATCTGGGTATTGCCGGAGGAAAAGGGCCTGACACCCGGCTATGAGCAAAAAACGTTCGCGCCGGATCAGAAGCGCGGCAGGCTCCGCCTGGTCGGTTCGCGCGACGGCCGTGAGGGCTCGGTGACGATTCACCAGGATGTCGATCTGTACGCGGCGCTGCTCGAAGATGGCGAGACGCTCGGCCACGAGTTTGCAGACGGCCGCAAGGGCTGGGTCCAGGTAGCGCGTGGCAGTGTCTTGCTAAACGGCAATCAGCTTTATCCGGGTGATGGTGTTGCCATGGACGGCCGATCGGCGATTACCCTGGCCGGCTCGTCCGAGGCGGAAGTGTTGCTGTTCGACATGGGTTAACCGGCGGCAGCGCTGCAGGCGGATCCGTGATTTGGGTTTTGCGCCGGCCGCGGCGATCGAGGTTGACAATCGAATTCGATGTATTACATTGTCACACATTGAAGGATAGCTTGAGGCCTGACCGTGCCCGCCCGCAAAGCCCGTCCAAAAAGTAAGCGCCGCAAAATCAAAGACCGCGTTGTCCAGGCCCGGATCCCCGAAGATCTGGACGAAGAGTTGCGTGAGAGGGCCGGCCGGTTGGGAATCTCCGTGTCGACGATCGTGCGTAATGTATTGATGAACACCTTCGACCTGGTTGAAGGCGTGGTCCACGACAGCGCGGAGATCGCCCGCGCATTCCAGGGCAGGCGTCCCGCTGTCGACGATTCGCCGCAGGCGCCAGCCAGCTCCGCGGCATCACCTGGCGCGGATGCGCCGATCGGCTGGCAGGAGCTCGTCCTCAACCTCAACGGCGTGTGCGAGCACTGCAACACGATCCTGTCCAAGGGTAAGCGCGCAGCGGTCGGTATTCCGGTCGGGGATCGACCGAGACTGTCGTGTCTTGAGTGTCTCGCATCGCTCGGCGCGGCAGACGACGCCACCGACGACGGCTGACCGCGTCCCCGCCAACTGGTGGCAGCTCGACCGAACCCCCTCATCGACCGGAGCTCAGTATGGCGATATCAAGCAAGACCCTCCGCGGGATAACACGACTAACCTTCGATTCGGTGTCGGGAGTCATGACAACGGTGGAGCGGATGCACGAAGTCATCGCGCGCCGTCCGCTGCCATGGTCACCGCCACCTGACAGGCCGACGCGAGCCCACGGTCTCATTGCAAGTTCGGTTTACTCGGTGATGCGCGGTGTGACCGGCGTCGTGCAACACGGCGTCGATCTCTCGCTCGGTCTGTTGCCGGACAGCGCCACCGAGACTCCGCTCTCGCGCGGTGAGGCAAGGTGGCTGGCGGCACTGAACGGCGTTTGCGGTGATCATCTCGAAGCGACTTCGAATCCGCTGGCGATTCCCATGGTCTTTACCGATTCAGTTAGACCGGCCGGGACGGGGCGCGAGATTCTCGGTGCCGCATTCCCGGGCGCCTCGCCGCATCTCGTTGTATTTGTTCACGGGCTGTGCCTGTCCGATTTCAGCTGGCGCCGGGACGGTTCTGCGGCGCTCGGTGACCGTCTCGCCGAGGAATTGGCGGTAACACCGGTTTATCTCCGATACAACACCGGTCGTCATATTTCGGTCAATGGCCAGGAACTGGCGGAGCGCCTGGACGATCTGGTCAACGCGTGGCCGGTTGCCGTGGAATCGCTGGCACTGATCGGTCACAGCATGGGCGGGCTGGTGATTCGCAGCGCGTGTCATTACGCGGTCGAAGCCGGGCGGCCGTGGCTCGACAAGCTGACCCGAATAGCCTGTCTCGGAACGCCGCATCATGGCTCAGCGCTGGAGAAGGCCGGTGGTTTGATCGACCGGAGCATGCGCGCAATCCAGTACGTGGAACCACTGACGATCGCTCGCAGGCGTAGCGCCGGGATCAGGGATCTTCGGCACGGCAACCTGCTGGACGAGGACTGGGCACACCCTGACGAGATGACCAGCGACGACAGGCGTACCGCGGTGCCGTTGCTGGAAGGCGTTGAATACTATTTTGTTGCGGCGTCAGTAGGACGCGACCACCTTGACCCCAAGGGTCACATGCTCGGCGATTTCCTGGTCAGAACGGTAAGCGCCACCGGTGCTCACCGCGACGGGTTGCGCCAGTTGCCGGTTCCTCCGGAGAACTACCGGGTGTTCCACGAGATGAATCATTTCGACCTGCTCAGCGATGCAAGAGTGCATTCACAGGTCATCGACTGGTTTGCGCCGTAGCGCGGGGACGGGTCGGGCCGTTCTGGTCAACTCGCGCTTGCTGATCCCTGCCGGATCCAATCTGGGCACGGTATTTGCGTTGCTCTCGTGCCTGCCGGCAGGTGCTCGCGATCTTCGTCTGGCTCAGCGCGGATTCCAAGCCGGTGCGCGTTTGTGGGGTCAGTCGGATCGACGTCGGCGTCGTCCCTGCAGGCCGGTGTTTGCGCAATACTCTCCGGGCGTCGAACCGGTCCAGTGCTTGAAAGCGCGGTTGAAGGCACTTTGTTCCGAGAAGCCCAACAACATCGAGATCTCGGTCAGCGACAGCGATGTCCGCTGCAAATACTTCAGCGCTAGCTGTTCTCTGACGCCGTCGAGCAAGTGCTGGTATGACAAGTGGTAGTGTCCGAGTTTGCGCTGTAGCGTGCGTTCGCTGCAGTCGAGCTCGCTGGCTACAGCCGCGAGCGAAATCCTGCCCTCCGGTAGCAACTTGAGAGTGATCTGTTGCAAGCGTCGCAGAAAAGGGTCGGACGACTTGATTACGTTGTCGAACGCTTGAATCTGTTGTTGCCGCAGCCGCCGGAATGCGCCGGGGATGACATCGGAGACGGGAGTGTCCGGGCTCCGGCGGTCAAAGCTGACGCTCAGCGCCTGAGTGGCAAAGCTGACGGGGCAGCCAAAGAAATTCTCGAAGACGGCTCCATTGGCCGGGGCCGGGCCCGTCAATTCCACCCTTTTAATAACACAGCTGTCTGGAAATCGTTGCCGCATGAACGTGACAAGCGCGGACAGCGCAACCTGCGCTGGCAGCACAGTCTCCTGGCCGTGGATCTGCGGCCAGGCAATTTGCCAACGGGTATCGGTGACAGCTAACCGCGCAAGGTTGTCGCGATAGAAATGTTTCTCGCAGAGCAGGTAGGTTTCGAGTGCCTCGCCGAGCGATTCGCTATTGAGAACGAGGTATCCCAGTACTCCGGTATGGCGGATCTTGACCTGGGCGCCTATCTGCAAGCCGACCGGATGCGCGGGGCGCAGCGCCTGCGCTCGTTGCAGCAGCTCCGACCAAACTCCGATGTCGACACGGTCACGAGTCGCCAGCGCGCCCAGTCGGGCGTTCAGGTCGACATCTTCGATTCGTTGCGCAGTCATCCAGTCGCGCAGAATCTGGGCAAAAGAGCTGGAGATCGAGATCATTGGATGACGGCGCGCAGGTTTTCCTGAATCCGGTGTCGTGATTCGTCAATTATTGCACGCGATACTCGGTTAAGTTTGTCCATCGACTTTCTGCCGAGGGGTTAGCCCGTGTCCATTTCCAGCGAAGCAGCACAGTTCTTTGCAAACATCGACGCCAAACAGTGGCTGTTGTTCGGGCTGTTCCCGGTATTCCTGTTCGTGGCAGGCGTCGAATTTTGGCACTTCCGCGGCAGTACCGTGTACAAATTGCAAGACAGCGTGGCCAGCATTGTGTTGGGAGCGAGTTATCTCGTCTTCGAAGTCCTGCTCTATGCTTTGTTCGTTTGGTCAATCTACGACTGGGTGTATCAGTTTCGTATCGCAACGATAGAAATGGATCTGCTGTCGTTTGCAGTGCTGTACGTGCTTGTCGATTTCCTGTTCTATGTTTATCACGTCATTGCCCACCATGTCCGTTTCTTCTGGGCAACGCACTGTGTCCATCATGCGTCGGAACACATGAATTTCACGACCGCGATGCGGCAGAGTACACTCTATCCGTTGGCTGCAGTCTGGGCTTTCTTTCTGCCACTTGCGCTTCTCGGGTTCGAGCGCGAGTGGATTTTCTTCGCGTTGGCTCTGAATCTTGCATACCAGTTTTTCCTGCATACTCAGTGGGTCGGAAAACTGCCGCGGCCGGTGGAATGGCTGTTCAATACGCCGTCCCATCACCGCGTTCACCACGGCCGCAATCCACGCTACATTGATCGGAACTTTGGTGGCACGCTGATCATTTTCGATCGTTTGTTCGGGACGTTTGCCGCTGAGGATCCGGATGAGAAACCGGAATATGGGATCACTCGTCAGGTCTATAGTTTCAATCCTGTTGAGCTGACCATTCACGAGTGGCGGGATCTGTGGCGGGACATTTCGCAGTCGGGCAGCCTCGCTGTCCGCCTGAAACATCTGTGGGCGGGTCCGGAGTGGCAGCGTGATTCGGCGCAAGGATAATCCTGCGGGAAGCGGGGGATCGGGATGGGTGATCGGGAGAGTCTTTCAAAACGCGTTCCGCTTAGATTCTGGGGTTGGGGCTACGAGTCGGAAGAGCTGAGCCCGGACGAGGACCGAATCATCGAATCGGCGGTGCGCCAATTCGTGCCCGAGGGTGCGGTCGAAGTCGCACCCCCCTGCATATCCGATTTCCAGCTGCCGCCATCTCGCCTGACCCCGCCCGCTTCGCTCGAAGGGATGATTTCGTCCACGCCTTACGACCGTCTCGTGCATTGCTACGGCAAGTCTTATGCCGACCTTGTCCGGATGTATCTGCGGCAAGCCGATGCTGCGCCCGATGGCGTCGCGTTTCCCCGCACCGAGGCAGACATCGAGGGTATCTTCGACTATGCCCAGCAGCAGCGGTTGGCGGTGATCCCGTTCGGCGGTGGCACCAGCGTATGCGGCGGAGTCGAACCTGATGTCGGCGAGTCCTACCAGGGCACGCTCAGTCTCGACATGCAGTATTTCGATAAAGTCGTAGAGATCGATACCACCAGCCGCCGGGCCAGGGCCCAGGCCGGCATCCTGGGGCCGGATCTCGAAGCCGCGCTCAAGCCGCATGGCCTGAGCCTGCGGCACTACCCCCAGAGCTTTCGTTTTTCGACGCTGGGCGGATGGGTCGCGACGCGGGCCGGCGGGCATTTCGCCACGCTGTATACGCATATTGACGACCTGGTCGAAGCCATTCGCCTGATCACTCCAAACGGGCTGATTGAAACCCGGGAACTGCCGGGATCTGGCGCGGGCCCGTCGGCCGATCGGCTGATCATAGGCTCCGAAGGTGTGCTTGGAGTCATCACCGAAGCCACGCTGCGGTTGCAGCGGAGGCCCAAATTTCGTGCCACCGCATCGGTCAAGTTTGCCAATATGCTGGGGGGGGCGGAGGCCGTACGCGAGATTTCGCAGGCAGGGCTTTTTCCAAGTAATTGCCGTCTTCTGGATGAGGCGGAAGTGGTGCTGAACCGGATTGCCGCGCGTCCTTGCTCCGTGCTGGTGCTGGGATTCGAGTCGGCCGATCATCAGGTAGACGCATGGATGCAGCGCGCGCTTGAAATCGTCCGCGAGCACGGAGGCCAGGTCGCGGACGATGCAGTGATCTGCAATCCGGCAGACCAACCAGTGCGCAGCGGCGAGGCGGAGTCCTGGCGTAACGCGTTTATCCGTATGCCTTATTATCGCAACCGGCTTACCGGTCTCGGTATCATTGCCGACACTTTCGAGACGGCGATCACGTGGGATCGGTTCCCCGATTTCTATCGCGCCATCCGCCAGGGAATGGCGAAGGCCATCGAGGAAATCACGGGGCGGACATTCGCCTTGTCATGCCGGCTTACTCACGTCTACCCGGATGGTCCCGCGCCTTACTTCACCTTTTACGCGGTCGGCGATACGACGGGAAATTTGTGCAATGCGCTTGAACGATGGCGCGATATCAAGGTCACGGCCAATCGCCTGGTGGTCGAGCTTGGTGGCACGATCACCCATCATCATGCGGTGGGGCGCGATCATCGGGCCGGGTATGAACTGCAGACTTCGCCGCTGTTCAGGCGAACGCTGGCTGCGGCCAAGGAGGCAGTGGACCCCTGCGGCATACTAACTCCGGGCGTGCTGGTGGATCCGATCAATCAGCGGATGGGGATAACCGGCGCACTGAAGGAAAAATACCGCCACCCGAAATAAAGCGGATCCGCTTGTTAGACGGGAGTGCCGCGCGACCCGAACTGCTTTGACCCGCTGATCAATGCAGCTTGCAATCGCGGGTCTTTGGCCAGCCATAACAGTGGCCGGGCAGCCAGCCGGACTGCGGCAGTCAGCATGCCCCGGCCCCGGGTTGCAGTACGCCAGGCGCCGGTGGTGCTTGTGGCTTAATCGGAAGATGAGAATAATCCGCAGCTCGGACAACACAGTAATCCATTCGTTACTACGATAATGTGACCGACGGCATGGCCGCCCGGCCTCGTCAAAGGCCGGTGAGGAAGAGAAAACGGCATGAAGGGCTTTTTGCTGTAGCTGCTGGGATTTGGATTGGGTGGGATTGTTACGTTTGTCACGACTTCAGGTCTTTTGACCGGCGTGGGCGCAGGCGTCGGCATTGCGACCGGTTTTCAGGCGGGCGCATGCCTGACCGTAGAAGCCGCCAAAGAGAAGGGTTTTATTAGTGCTGACCAGGTTGCAGAAGTCCTGCAGGGCGCGGGTCAGCAGATCGCGATGATCAGGGTAGATGTCAACTCCGACCCCTCTCCGATGGGCGATGCCGCGTGCCAGGCGGTTGTAGCAAAGCTGAAGGCGGCTACCAGCAATTGACCACAGGCGGATACAGGTCTAAACACATCGGCACGGGCGGCGCTCGCGAAGGCGATGGCTCGCCGCGGCGATGCCGGCCCTGAAGCTGATACTACTAGCGGGATTTTGCCACTGGCGTTGTGCCTGATCAGGATAGTCAGTCAGGCTGGAAAACGTGCCGCCAACTGATATCGTTCGTTGTCGAATAGTCCGTCACGTGCGCATGAGTTGTTGTGCTTGGCCGCCACGCGCACCCGTATCGTTCTGAAGGCGCTTGCGAAAAACTCCGGCTAAATGGAACAGTCGTGTCAGCCGAAAAACAAATATGCGAAGCTCATAGATGGTCGGTTCGTGAGTCCAGTAGATACGGCGCATAGTGTCCGTTTTGGAGAACTAGCCAAACCCGCGACGCGGCGGAAATCCATGAAGCAATTCACCGACCCATGTAGTGGCGGGTGGATGTTGGGGATCGCGCAATTGGTGTTTGTTGCAGTACTTGCTGCAAAGCTCGGCGTTTTGCGCTATACACATCAAGCGCGGAGACAAAATGGAGAAGATCATGGCAACCGGGAAAAAGGCGACACGGAAAAAAGCTGCGGCGAAGAAGTCGACTCTGCGGCAGAAGTTTGCGGCGATGGAAAAGGCGTTGGAGAAGGGAGTTTCCGATCTTGGCCGTCGGGTTAAGGGCGAAATGCCCGCGGTTAAGGAAAAAGTCGCCAAGGCGGGCAAGGCGGTTGCGAAAAAGGCAGCCGAGCTGGAACACGATATTGCAGATGACGTGGCGGGCATAAAGCGCAAGCTGGCGGCGAGGAAAAAGACGGCGGCAAAGAAGAAAGCGGGCGCAAAGAAAAAACCGGCTGCAAAGAAGAAAGCCGTAGCGAAGAAAAAGGCCGCAACGAAAAAGAAAACCGCGGCGCGCAAGAAAACCGCTGCGAAGAAAAAGACAGCGGCCAGGAAAAAGCCGGCTGCGAAGAAGAAAGCCCTAGCCAAGAAAAAGGCCGTAACGAAGAAAAAAACCGCGTCCAGAAAGAAAACCGCTGCGAAGAAAAAAGCGGCGGCCAGGAAAAAGCCGGCGGCGAAGAAGAAGGCCGCAGCGAAAAGGAAAATAGCGGCGAAAAAGAAAGCGTCGGCCAAGAGAAGGTAACGGGCGGAAACCGAGTTTTGGCTGCGGCGGGGTGCGCCATTGATGCGCCCCCGCTCTAGTCCGCGGCCGCGCTCGGCACAGATCGTGGCAGCGCAAACTATCTCGCGTGGCAGCCGCCGGCGGGTCTCGGCTTTGGCTGTGGCTTACTTGACGTTGACGGTTTGCCGCGCCAAACTTTCCGCCGTCTTTGCGGGTCGGCTGTCGCGGCTGACCGCGTCGAAACAACATAACAACATCCGAAATTCCCAGGGAGAGGGCCAGTCCATGGCAAAGAAACCCAGCCGAATGCGGCGAGCAGTCGTATCTCCAACTCTCACGTTGATGCTGCTGCCGTATTTCATGGCGTCACCGGCCAGCGCGCAGCTCATCACGATGTCCAAGGAATGCCGGGCGCAGGTCGCGCAGGGCAATGAAATGAATACCGCGCGCGACTACCGCCGTGCACTCGATTTGTTTACCGGTATCGCCGCGGACTGCGACACCAAGGATGGCAAGGAAGCGGTGCAGGTCGGCATAGCCAGTGCGCAGAACGGCTTGTACAACTACCCGGAAGCCATCGCCGCGGCGAATCTCGCCCTGGAAGTCAGCAAGGGGACGAGCCTGAACGCGCTTTTCGAGAGAGCCATCGCGCAGGAGAAATCGGGAAACATGGCCGCGGCGACCGCCGACTACGACCGTATCATCGAGCTCACCGAGAAGAACCAGAACGTAACCGAGCGGGCGACGATCTACGCCAAGGTGGCCGATCTGAATTATCGTGCCGGCAAGCTCGATGACGCCAACGCCCATCTTGCGAAAGCGATGGAACTCGACCCGGCGAATTCCGACTTCTATATCCAGCGCGGGGACTGGGCGGCCGATTCCGGCGACTATGACCGTGCGTTCGTCGATTACGACAAGGCCGTTTCGATGGGACGCAACGATCCCGATATGTACGCGATCCGGGGTCAGGCGCGGATCAAGATGATGCAGACGAAATACGGCACCGAAAATGTCCAGGAGTTGCGCGCGAAAATGACGCCGGCCGAGACAGAGATGGTGTGCGGGGATACGCGCAAAGCGGTCGATATGGGTCTGCAGGATATGAAAATGGACATGTTCGTGGCGCTGGTCTGTCGCTAAAGCGCGAAACCGGTAGAAACTCAGAATACAGGACGGAATTGGCTGATGAAAAAAGCAATCCTTTTGGTGGTATCCCTTTCGATCATTGCGGCAGGCTGCGCGAACATGAACCGGCAACAGAAAGGCGCGATCGGCGGAGCCGGTGCGGGCGCGGTTGCGGGCGCGCTGGTCTCGAACAGCATTTGGGGCGTGCTGATTGGCGCGGCAATCGGCGGTACGGCGGGTAGCCTGATCGGCAAGCATATGGACGAGCAGGCCAGGGAACTCGAGCAGGCCGTGCCGACCGCGGAGGTCCAGCGGGTAGGCGAGGGCATCAACATGACTTTCGCGTCGGGGTTGATGTTCCCGATAAACTCGGCGACGTTGTCCGATGGCTACAAGGACGATCTTTCGGCGGCCGCAGCGGTGTTCGCGAAGTACCAGGACACGAATATTCTGGTCGAAGGTCACACCGACGATACCGGCACCGAGCAGATCAACATGGATCTGTCGCAGCGCCGGGCGAAAACGGTCGCAGATTTTCTGGTTACCCAGGGCGTCTCGCGCAGCCGCCTCCAGACCAAGGCATACGGTCAGGCCATGCCCAAGTATCCGAACGACTCCGAAGCGAACCGGGCGAAAAACCGGCGCGTTGAGCTGGCCGTTTACGCCAACGACGAGATGAAGGCCGACGCACAGTCCGGCAACCTGTAGTCCATCGGGATTGTCCTGCGCTGGTGCGGGCGGCAGGGGCAAAAACGCAGTATTATCAGCTGTCGTCGCCCGGACATGGGTACACGGAAGCCGCAAAGGGCTCCTCTCCAGAGGGGCCCTTTTTGATTTGTGGCTTCGCGGGGCTGCCTGCAGGCCTTGCTCGTGGGTAACCGCGTCGGGTGACTGGCAGGCAGGCAAAACCGCTCCGGTCGGATCCTGTCTGCCTGTCCGCGCTGCGGCCAGGCATCGACTATTCTGTCTGTTGACGGTGGCGCTAGTGGTTTGCCCCAATAGCCCCACGCTGCGGCGCTGACGCAAAATTGCTGCTGAAAACAACTGCCCTCCCATTCAACACGGACGCCCGATCCATGACCACACAACTCGTATTCTCATTCGCCGACGGCGACGGCCATGACAAAAAGCTGCTCGGTGGCAAAGGCGCGAATCTGTGCGAGATGACCCAGATCGGCATCAATGTGCCGCCCGGATTCGTGATTACCACCGCGGCCTGTCTCGAGTATCTCGAGGCCGATGCGCTGCCTGAGGCGCTGATGAGCCAGGTCAGCAATGAAATCCTGCGTCTTCAGCAAGCCACCGGACGGACGTTCGGCGCGGGCGAAAACCCGCTGCTGGTGTCGGTACGCTCGGGCTCGGCGCTGTCAATGCCGGGCATGATGGACACGATCCTGAATCTCGGCCTGAACGACGAAACACTGGCGGGTCTGATTGCGCAGACCGGGGATGAGCGTTTTGCCTACGACGCTTATCGCCGCTTCATCCAGCTTTTTGGCAAGGTCGCGCTGGGCATCGATGACGAGAGGTTCGACGAGCATTTCAACGAGGTCAAACTACGCGCCGGAGTCAAAGCCGACGTATCACTCGGCGCCGCGGATCTGAGGGAAATCAGCGAGAGGTTTCTCGGTGTGGTCCGCGCCGAGACCGGCAAGGAGTTTCCGCAGGACGTGATGCTGCAATTGCGGCTCGCGGTCGAAGCGGTGTTCCGCTCGTGGATGGGCAAGCGGGCTGTGGACTACCGGCGCGAGTTTCACATCACAGCGGATATGGCGAACGGCACGGCGGTCAATATCTGCACGATGGTGTTCGGCAACATGGGCGACGACTGCGCTACCGGTGTCGGTTTCACCCGCAACCCGGGCACCGGCGACAACGAGATGTTCGGCGAGTATCTGACCAATGCCCAGGGCGAGGACGTCGTCGCCGGTATTCGCACGCCGAAGCCGTTGCAGCAGATGGCAGAGGAAATGCCCGCGCAGTACGCGCAACTGGTCGAGCTGCGCAACCGGCTCGAGTCGCACTACCAGGAGGTGCAGGACTATGAGTTCACGATAGAGAAAGGCACGCTTTATTGCCTGCAAACGCGCAACGGCAAGATGAATGCCGCCGCCATGGTGAAGACGTCCGTGGACATGTCGCATGAGGGTCTGATCAGCCGCGATCGGGCGCTGCTGCGAATTGACCCGGAGATGCTCGAGCAAATGCTGCATCCGCGGCTCGACCCGGATAGCACGACCGCACCGGTCGCGCTCGGCTTGCCGGCATCGCCCGGCGCCGCATCGGGCAAATGCGTGTTCGACGCCGATCTCGCGGAGAAGCTCGGTAATACCGGTGAGCAGGTCATACTCGTGCGCGAGGAGACCCGCCCGGAGGATATCCACGGCTTCTTCGCCGCCGCCGGCATCCTTACCAGTCGTGGCGGCAAGACCTCGCATGCGGCGGTCGTGGCGCGTGGCATGGGCAAACCCTGCGTCGCCGGGGCCGAGGGCATCGCCGTGGACGTTGCGCTGCGCCTTGCCCATGTCGGCGAACACATTCTCCACGAGGGCGACGTGATTACGCTCGATGGCGCGACGGGCAATGTGTACCTCGGCGCTATTCCCACGCTGCCGCCGCAATTCTCGGACGATCTCAGGACGCTGCTGGAGTGGGCCGACGAGGTCGCGGATCTCAAGGTGATGGCCAACGCCGATACCCCGGATGCAGCGAGGAAAGCGCGCGAGTATGGAGCAATGGGTATCGGTCTTTGCCGCACCGAGAGGATGTTCAATGCCAGCGACCGGCTGCCAATCGTGATCGATATGATCCTCGCCGCTGATGCGACCGAGCGCAAAGCCGCGCTCGACCGGCTGTTGCCGATCCAGCGCGCGGATTTTGTCGAGCTGTTTTCGGTGATGGCACCGAACCCGGTCACGGTGCGTCTGCTCGATCCGCCGATGCATGAATTCCTGCCGACCGAGCAGCAACTGCTCGAACAAATCGAAACGCTGCGTATCTATCGCGACGTGGTGCGCGGTCGCGAGACCGCGCTGGCAACGATCGGCGCACACTCGCCTTTGCCAAAACCGTTCAGCGAATTGAGCGAGGAACTGGTGATCGATGCGCTAACCCGCAAGGAGCGCATGCTGAAAAAAGTGCGCGAGCTGCAGGAGACCAACCCGATGCTGGGGCATCGCGGGGTGCGCCTGGGGATTACCTATCCTGAAATCTACGCGATGCAAATCGAGGCG
>Ga0316191_10000675_pt1 | contig 22544 bp, 25 predicted proteins | sample Eddworburr2cm_MG_FD_204928 | JGI IMG/M metagenome (GOLD analysis project Ga0316191, IMG submission 204928) | Coastal sediment microbial communities from Maine, United States - Eddy worm burrow 2 cm | ecosystem: Environmental > Aquatic > Marine > Coastal > Sediment | place: USA: Maine... | reverse complement strand
CGAGGCCTGAAGAAGAAGCCATCGACGTCCGAGTTGCTCGACTGGATCAAGCTACTTCTCGCCGAGGACATACCGCCTGAAGTCCTGCACAGCGAAAACGGCCGGAGCGCCATTCCGCCGTTGTACGGGGCGCTGTTGAAGAATGAGCAGGATGTGCACCTGTTCGAGCAACTTGTGTTCCTGGACCGGCGCACGAACCCGCAATAATTCCATGCTGCTATCGTTTTTCTACATGCTTCGTGAAGGCGGTATGAAAACGTCGATCACGGAGTTGCTGACCTTGCTCGAGGCAATGAAGCAAGGCCTGGCAGGACAAAGTGTGGATGATTTTTACTACCTCGCGCGAACGACGCTTGTAAAGGATGAGTCGGAACTCGACCGGTTCGACCGAATTTTCGGCGCCTACTTCAAAGGCGTGGAGGATTCTCTGAGCGATCTTTTCCAGGAGATTCCCGAGGACTGGCTGCGTCACCACGCCGAACTGTCGTTGACCGAGGAGGAGCGCGCGCAGATCGAGTCGATGGGCGGATTTGAAGAGCTAATGCGTGCGTTGCAGGAACGCCTTGACGAGCAGGATGAACGTCACGAAGGCGGGAGCAAGTGGATTGGCACTGCGGGAACTTCGCCGTTTGGGGCCTACGGCTTCAACCCGGAAGGTGTGCGCATAGGGCAGCAGGGCTCGCGTAACAGGAGCGCTGTCAAAGTCTGGGATAAACGCGACTATCGCAACCTGGACGATTCTCTCGAACTGGGTACCCGCAATATCAAGGTAGCGTTGAGACGCTTGCGCAAGTTCGCACGCGAGGGTGCCGCAGATCAGCTGGACCTCGACGATACAATCGACAAGACAGCGCGCAATGCGGGAATGCTCGACATTCGAATGGTTCCGGAGCGCCACAACGCGATCAAGGTCCTGTTATGTCTCGACATCGGCGGATCGATGGACGATCACGTGCGGGTCTGCGAAGAAATGTTTTCAGCGGCACGAAGTGAATTCAAGCATCTCGAGTATTTCTATTTCCACAATTTCATTTATGAGAGTCTGTGGAAGGACAATCGCCGCAGACATTCGGAAAAGACACCGACGCTGGACATCGCACACAAATACGGATCGGACTACAAACTGATATTTGTTGGGGACGCAACCATGAGTCCCTACGAAATCGTGTACGCCGGGGGCAGTGTTGAGCACTGGAACGAGGAGCCCGGTTCCGTCTGGATCAAGCGGTTGTTGAATACGTATCCGAAAGCGGTCTGGCTGAATCCCGAGCCGCAGGATCGCTGGGAGTACACGCCATCAACGAAGCTGATTCGCGAGATAATGGATGACCGCATGTACCCGCTGACGATCGCGGGACTGGACGACGCGATCAAGGAACTGCATTGAGGTGTCGGGCCCTGAGGCCCGTCTTTGGCGAAAAAGGCTTTAGCCGCGATTCACTAATTTCTTGAGATCGGCCAGGACCTGTGCCGAGTGCACGTCAGGGTCCACCTTGTCGTAGTGCTTCGCGATGACACCGTCAGGCCCAATGATGAATGTCTGGCGTTTGGCCACGGTCATGCCGAACATGCGCGTCTTTACGCCATAGGACGTTGCGGCCAGGCCTTCAACATCAGCGAGCAACGGGAATGGCAAGCCGTACTCTTCGGCGAAGGCTTTATGGGACTCGAGGTCATCGAGGCTGACGCCGAGAATCTGAGCGTTGAGATCCTTGTATGCGAAGATGTTGTCACGAAACTCGCAGGCCTCGGTTGTACAACCGGGTGTGTCATCCTTGGGGTAGAAATACAGGACTACCCATTGGTCGCGATAGTCTTCCAGCGAATGCAACTGACCATGCTGATCGGACAGTTCAAACTCCGGAGCCGCGTCGCCTACCTTTACCTGGTCATTTGCGAGGCCTGCAGACGTAAAGCTCAGAACAACCGCGAGCAGGGCGGCAGCCGTAATGGCCAGTGTAATATTTCGCGTCATGGTACGGATCCGTTGAGTGGACCGGCATTATAATACGATCCTGATAGCGGTGCTGAAGCGAATACGAAACTTGACATGAACGAGCCACGAAATGATGTAAAAACTGCACTCGTGCTGCCGGGAGGCGGCGCGCGTGGCGCGTTTCAGGTCGGCGTTCTCAAGGCCCTGGCTGAACTTCTGCCGCGCGATATCGCCAATCCGTTTCCCGTGATCAGCGGCACCTCGGCGGGCGCGGTGAACTCCGTCGTCCTGGCATCGAGGGCACAACACTATCGTTCGGCAATAGCGGAGCTGGAGCACGTATGGGGGCATTTTCGCTGTCACCATGTCTACAGAACCGACCACCTGACGATGCTCAAGAGCAGCCTGCACTGGCTGGCAGCGCTGGTGCTCGGCGGCTGGCTGGTCGGCATGCCCAGGTCGCTGCTCGACAATTCTCCATTGCGAGCGATGCTCAGTCGTAACGTGCATTTTCCGCGAATTCAGGATGCCATCGATGCCGGGTACCTGGACGCGATCGCGGTGACGGCAGCCGGTTACGCGTCGGCACGCTCCACGTCCTTTTATGAAGGCAGCCCTGAGCGGGAGCCGTGGGAGCGTACGCGCCGGCGGGGCAAGAGGACGGAGCTGAACCTGGATCACCTCATGGCGAGTATCGCCGTACCCATGGTGTTTCGGCCCGTGCGCATTGGCAATGAGTACTTTGGTGACGGTGCCATGAGGCAGGCGACGCCATTGAGCCCGGCCGTGCACCTTGGAGCCGATCGCATCCTGGTGATTGGCATTCGTGACGAGACGGGCGACACGGAACCGGAGGTCGCCGACGAGCCGCCAAGTTTTGCGCAGATTGCCGGCTACATGCTCGATACGCTATTCATGGACGGCCTGTACTCAGATCTTGAGCGCATAACCCGCATCAACGAGTTACTCGACACGTATCCTGATGAAGAAGCCACTGTGGGCGACACCACGATGCGCCCAATCGATACGATGCTGATCGTCCCCAGCGAGGATCTGCGCGTTATTGCACACAAGCATCGCGCAGAATTGCCGTTTGCTATTCGAGCGCTGCTGCGCGGTGTGGGCGGTGGCAATCCGGGAGAGAACCGCTTGCTGAGTTTCCTCTTATTCGAGCGAGCCTACACGCGGGAACTCATTGCGCTCGGCTATCGTGACGCGATGAACGTCAAGGATGAACTCGTGGATTTCGTCACCGGCCGTGATGTTCCGCGACTCTTCGCACCCGGCTGGATCAAGAAGGACCTGAGCGCTTTCACCTAGATCCGAACTTCCATGTGCCTGACCTAAATCAGGTAGATAGCGCCGAGACCGAGGAAGGCCACGTAGCCGACAACGTCGGTGACCGTGGTCAAGACCACGCCACCCGCCAACGCGGGGTCGACTTTCAACCTTTTCAGCGTCAGGGGAATAAAGAAGCCGGCACCGGCTGCGATGACCAGGTTGATGATCATGGCCGCGCCGATGATGGCGCCAATACGCCAGTCACCAAACCACAGGTAGGCGCACATCGATACAATGATCGCCCACCCAATGCCATTCAGTACGCCGACGAGCACCTCTTTTCTGAGTATGCCTGCTGCATTTGCCCGGTTGATTTGTCCGAGCGCAATCGCGCGGGTGATTATGACGAGAGACTGGGTGCCCGCAACGCCACCCATGCTGGGGACAATAGGCATGAGTACGGCCAGGAGCACAATCGCATCGATTGTCGTCTGAAACTGTTCGACGACCGCAGCGGCCAGGAACGCCGTCCCCAGGTTTATGCCGAGCCATACGGCCCTTCTCGTTGCGCTCTTGAAGACGGGAGCGAACATGTCGTCCTCTTCGTCGAGGCCGACGGCACCCATTAACGCATGCTCTGCTTCGTCGCGAATGACATCGACGACATCGTCGACCGTGATGCGACCGAGCACGCGGTTGTCCTCATCAACGACAGGTGCTGACAGCAGGTCGCGGTTCTCGAATTCCCAGACAACCTGGTTGGACGGCGTGTGCGCCGGGATCGGCATCAGGTCGGTAGACATCACCTTGGCGACCATGTCGTCAGGATCATTCGTCAGCAGTCGAGAAAGAAACAGCGAACCTATGTACGTGTTGTCTCGACTGACAACAAAAATCGAATCCGTACCGTCGGCGATGTTGCCTACCAGTCGCAGATACCGGGCGACAACCTCGAGCGTGACGTCAGGACGCACCGTCACGACGTCGATATTCATCAACCCGCCGGCGCTTTCCTCGTCGTATGCGAGAACCTGCTGGAGGCGTTCGTGATCCTGCTTGTCGAGCGATTGCAGGACCTCCCTGGTGACGGTTTCCGGAAGGTCAGCGAGCAGGTCGGCGAGGTCGTCAAGCTCCATGCCCTCGGTTGCGGCAATAAGCTCTTCCGTGCCCATTCCCTCGAGCAGGCCGTCGCGGACTTCCTCGGCAACTTCGACGAGAACGTCACCTTCAAGGTCATGGTCGACGAGTTCCCACAGTACAGCGCGATCCTTGAGCGGCAACGATTCGAGCAGGCGCGCGACCTCGGACGGGTGCAAGCTGTTGACCATGATGCGTGCCGAACGCATACGGCCACTACCAAGCTTTTCCCGGAGGAGTTCGAGGTTGGCTTTTGTGTGCTCTCTCGCTTCCATGCCGGCGGAGTTTAGCAGCTTAGTCCGGATTGAGACGAAGCTCGGGCAGGTTGTTGTGCCGTGTCAGCACGGAATCGTGGTGTTTCCGCAGCTCAGCGGCAACCTTCTCAGTCATATGAACGGATCGATGCTGGCCGCCGGTACAACCGATCGCAACGGTCAGATAGCTGCGATTGGCATCCCTGTAATGTGGTATCCAGCGGGTGAGAAATGTACTGATGTCGTCGCACATGGCCGTGAACTTGTCATGGCCGTCGAGGAAGTCCTGAACTTCCTTGTCGAGTCCGGTCAGTCCGCGCAACGTAACAGTCCAGTAGGGATTTGGCAGGCTTCGCAGGTCAAAAACGAAGTCTGCATCCGTCGGGATACCATGCTTGAAGCCGAATGACTCGATCAGCACGGACAAGTTTTCAACACCACGCTGGTCCACACGTGACCGAATTACGTCAGCAAGCTCGTAAATGCTTGACCGTGACGTGTCGATGGTCAGGTCTGCCGAGAGCTGCAACTCGTTGAGAATGTTGCGCTCGCTCGCGATCGCCGCGCGCAGTTGCTTTCCCTTTTCTGCAAGCGGATGGCGTCGACGGGATTCACCGTAGCGCTGCAACAAAATTTCGTCGCTGGCGTGCAGGAAAATAATATCGGTAATCACGCCTTGCTCGCGCAACTGTTGCAACAGGCCGGGCAGGGCATCGAGGTTCTTCGCATGATTGCGCGCATCGACACCGACTGCGAGTCGGTTCACCGCCCCTGCCTCGTGCGCTCGTACTTCGTTGACCGCCGCCGTCAAAAGGCCGGCAGGCAGGTTGTCAATGCAGTAATAGCCGAGATCTTCGAGGACGTGCAGAGCAACCGACTTTCCCGAGCCGGAAAGCCCGCTGACGATGATCAGGCGCAGTTCGCCTGACATGTCATCTCCGCGCTACTGATCAATGCGTTGTACAGGTCGCTACTGCTGTTCATCTGACGAAGGCGGTCCCGCAACTCCAGGTCCGCCAGCACATCAGTGATGAGTTTGATTTCCGCCCGGTGGGTCTCATCGATGTCCTCGGGCAATATCAAGCCAAGTACGATATCCACGGGCTCACCGTCCGGGGAATCAAACTCCACAGGCTCCGACAGCTTGATGAGTGCTGCGATGCTTTTTTCAATTCCGGCGATGCGGCAATGAGGAAATGCAGCGCCCTTGTCCAGGCTTGTGCAACCCAGGCGTTCGCGGCTGATCAGGCATTCGAAAATATCATCACTTGCGAGATCCGGTTTGTTGCGAATCAGCAGTTCGCTGAGGATCTCAAGACAGTGTTTCTTGCTGCGAGCAGACGCATTGCACAACACACCGTCTGGCTTGATGATTTCTTGAAGCGTCATAGGAATTGGATTCTGGATTAAAAAAACCGGCGCGGTTGTCGGCCGCGCCGGCGTTGCCTGGTCAGGCGAAGTTTATTTTCTGTTTATCTCTGGCATGGTGATCGACAAGTCGTTCCTTGTACTTGCGCACTCGCCGTTCGAGTTTGTCGACAAGGCCATCGATTGCGGCGTACATATCTTCTTCAGTGTGGTCGCAGTAGATAGTGCCACCGTTGACGCTGGCGGTTGCTTCAGCCTTATGCCTCAGCTTCTCGACGGTCAGGATACATTGGACGTCAGACACGATGTCAAAGTGTCGGGCAATTTTCTCTACTTTTGCGCCGACGTAGTCTCTCATGGATTCAGTTACCTCGACATGATGGCCTGAAACATTCAATTGCATAATGGTCTCCCATATTCTTGATTTACCTGCGGGTTCAGAATAACAGTCTCGGGATCCTCCTTCATGTGGTGTTTTATCATTTTTCAATCACCTCGTTTCACGAACTCTGCGGTCGCTCGACGAGGGAATATTCATAGCTTCACGGTACTTCGCAACCGTCCGCCTCGCAACTGAAATTCCTTCCTCTTTCAGTAAGTTGGTGATCTTGCTGTCACTCAGCGGTTTCGCCGGGTTCTCGGTGCCGATGAGTTTGCGAATTTTCGCGCGAACCGAAGTTGAGGACTGGTCCTCACCATTGTCCGAGGACAGGTGGGACGAGAAAAAGTACTTGAATTCGAACACCCCACGCGGTGTGTGCATGTACTTGTTAGTGGTTACACGTGAAATCGTTGACTCATGCATTCCGATCTCTTCGGCGACGTCACGCAGGACCATGGGCTTCATGGCTTCGTCGCCATGCTCCAGAAACGAGGTCTGACGGGCGACGATGCTGGTGGCTACTTTCAACAGCGTTTCATTGCGGATCTCGAGGCTACGGATCAGCCAGCGCGCCTCCTGGAGCTGCGATTTCAAAACGGCATGTTCTCCGCTACCGCGCAGGAGATTCGCGTACTGCTGGTTGACAGAGAGTCGCGGCACGCCTGTGGGGCTGATCTCAACCTGCCAGCGATTATCAACTTTGCGCACGAAGACGTCAGGAATGACATATTCGGCCGCCGCCGGACTTACCGCTGTTCCGGGTCTCGGGTTGCATCCACGGATGAGGGCCAGCGCATCGTGCAGGTCGTCTTCGGTAGTCCTCAGACTGCGCCTCAATTCCCCATAGTCGCGAGTTGCAACCAGGTCCAGGTGATCGTTTGCAATTTCGATCGCAAGTTGCAGTGTCGGTGTCTTCCAGTCGAGCTGGCTGAGTTGCAGGACGATACATTCAGACAAAGAGCGTGCGCCGACACCAATCGGGTCAAGATGCTGAATCTTCGTCAGTGTTCTTTCGACTTCCTTCTCAGTGGCGGGTGGCGTTTCATCGAGACTGTCGAGGATGTCGTCCAGGCCTGCCTCGAGATAACCGTCATCATTGATAGAGTCGACAATTGCCTCGCCAATGACCACTTCTCGAGGTGAGAAGTGCTCCATCTCGATCTGCCAGAGGAGGTGGTCGCGCAGCGATTGGCCTGATTCATCCGCAAATTCCGATACCGGGCGGCCTTCGCCGTTCCAGCCGCCGTCCTGGATGCGTTCGGCTGAGCGGGTTTGCCAGAGTTCATCGGCTTTGATGGTTTCGACTTCGGCCGTCGATTCGGCACTTGTGGTCGGGACGTCGGGGAGGTCCTCCATCTCCAGCATGATGTTTTCTTCGAGGGCTTCCTGAATCTGAGCATTCAGGTCGAGGACCGGGAGCTGTAACAAGCGAATCGCCTGCTGCAATTGCGGCGTCATGGTCAGTGTCTGACCGAGTTTTAACTGCAGCGTAGGTTTTAGCATTGACAACTACTACTCTATAGGCGGTTGCGGCACAGTCAAGGCCTCGTCGCCCCAGTTTGCCTCAGAGTTTGAATTCCTGTCCGAGATACACTTCTCGAACATGCTGATTCTCCAGGATTTCTTCCGGAGAACCCGCCGCAATCAGGCTGCCGTCACTCAATATATAGGCGTGCCCACAGATACCGAGCGTTTCACGTACATTATGGTCAGTAATCAGCACGCCGATACCGCGCTCGCACAGGTGTCGGATGATGCGCTGGATATCGAGCACCGAAATCGGGTCTACGCCTGCGAATGGTTCGTCGAGCAGGACAAACAAGGGGTTGGCAGCCAGCGCGCGCGCAATTTCCACCCGACGCCGCTCGCCGCCTGACAGGCTGATTCCGAGGCTGGAGCGCACGTGCCCGACATGCAATTCGTCGAGAAGTTTTTCGAGTTCCTCCTCCCGCCCGGCGCGGTCGAGATCGTCGCGGTTCTCGAGGATTGCCAGTATGTTCTGCTCGACCGTGAGCTTACGGAAAATAGACGCTTCCTGCGGAAGGTAGCCAAGCCCGAGCTTGGCCCGGCGATGCATCGGCTGTGCGGTCAGGTCCTTGCCGTCAAGCAGTATCTTGCCGCTGTCGGCCGCAATGAGTCCGACAATCATGTAGAACGCTGTCGTCTTGCCGGCGCCGTTCGGGCCAAGCAATCCTGCGACTTCGCCACTCTTGATTTCCAGGGACAGACTCTTGACGACTTTGCGGAGTTTGTAACTCTTTGAAATCTTCTGCGCGCTGAGAATACTCATGGATTCCCGGCTTCCTCTTCTTCACCAGCGGCATCCTCGTCAACCGGCGGTGGTTCCACCCCATTCACCGGCGTATACGTAATGCGAACCCGACTGTCATCCTCTCCGGATGAGTCCGCATTTATACGTTGTTCAGTGATGTTGTAGACCAGCACGTTCGATGAGATCTGGTTACCGCCTTCAGTGATGGTTGCCTGATCAGAGAACTCGATCAGGCCAGCATCGACGTCATAGGACAAGTGGCCTGCCTCGGCATGTGTAATTTCCTCTGTTCCAGGTAGTTTCAAATCGTAACGTGCAGGTGAGCCGTTCACGATCGCCTGTTTCAATCGAAACTCGTCAAACAGAAGTTCAGCGCTGTCACACTCGATGTGTCCCGCTCCAATATCGATGATGACATTGCCGGAGAAGTACCAGGTACTGTCTTCGAGTTCCATGCGCGTGGCGCGGCCTTCGTCCGCCTGGATACTCACATTGCCCTGCGTCAGGCGCAGACCACTGAAGATGATCATCGAATTCTTACCGTCGATCGTCGTGTTGTCGGCGTCGATATTCATCGGCAGACGCATGTCGAGGTCATTGACCTGGGCGCCGGACAGCAGTGGCATTGTCAGGAGTGCGATCCCGCAAAACCAAAGGGATTTCTTGCTTCGTGAAATTCTCATCTCAGGGGGCTATCTTACCGCGGACGTTGGACTTCAGTTCGACCTTGTTGTCGTTCAGTGATGCTAGCATGCCCGTCGCCGTGAGGCTGCGCACTCCGATGCGAATCTGGACTCTCTCGTCTGTTTCCGCGACATAGCGCTCGGGGTCAAATTCCAGGTACTGCGTCCGGATCTCCGTATCCTGATCTTCATCGCCGCTGGAACCGACAGCTCGCACGTGACCGCGTAATTCAATGCGCGGGCTGCCTTCCCGCAGGGTCGCTTCATCCGCGTGCACGATCCACGGTACGTCGGCGTCGGGAGAGTAGCGTATGCGAACCTGGGTAAATTCGATTCGGTCTTTTGCTTCCTGTTCTGCGTGCGCGGCCTCAATCTCATAGAGGAGGTGGCCATCTTCACCGGTCCCGAGGATACGAGCGTTCTTCAGGTAGTACCCACGATGCTCCATCTCATAGGGCAAGTCGTCGATCTCAGTCGCGCGGTTGGCCCGGGACAGGTACCAACTCCCAAGCGCCGCAGCGGTGAGGACAATCAACAGAACAATGCTGCGAGGACTCATCAGGCAGCGCTGCCACGCGCCGCAATCACGAGGTCGCAAACTTCGCGCACGGCGCCAAATCCACCGGGCTTGCGCGTCACGTAGTCACACTTTTCCTGCACCACGGAAACCGCGTTGGCAACGGCAACAGAAAAGCCCACATGCTCCAGTAAAGGCAGGTCCGGCATGTCGTCGCCCACGTAGGCACATTCGGTGATGGCGATATCAAGTCTCGCAGCAAGTTCGTTCATGGCAGCCACCTTGTCCTTGCACCCGAGTACGACATGCCGCACGTCGAGTTCCGCCATACGTTTCTCTACTGCGCCGCTTTTGCGCCCGCTGATTACAGCGACTGCGACGCCGGCCTTGATCAACTGGCGAACACCATACCCATCCTGCGTGTGAAACGCCTTGGTCTCGATGCCATCGTCAGACAGGTAGAACCGGCCATCGGTAAAAACACCATCGACATCGAATGCGACGAGAGCAATATCGCCCAGCTTGTTCAGTCCGACGTTCACATCAGGCCCTCGCGAAACAGGTCATGGATATTTAATGCCCCAATCAGTGTGTTGTTCTCGTCGGCAACGAGCAGCGATGTGATCTTGTTTTCTTCAAGGAGGCGCAGCGCTTCGGCCGCGAGCACATCGGCAGACGTCGTCTTGCAGTTTTCGTGCATCACATCCCGAATGAGCGTGGTCCGGATATCGGCGCCAGTATCCAGGGTGCGGCGCAGGTCACCATCCGTGTAGATGCCGAGAATGTTCATGTCGTCATCAACAATCGCGGTCATACCGAGGCCCTTGTCGGTCATCTCGAGCAAAGCGTCGCGCAAGGTGACATCACGGCTTACCGACGGTATCCGGTCCCCTGTGCGCATGACATCGGACACGCGCAATAGCAGGCGTTTCCCCAGGCTGCCACTCGGGTGTGATCGGGCAAAGTCCTCGGCTGTGAAGCCACGCTTCTTGAGCAGGGCCACTGCCAGCGCATCGCCCATCGCGAGGGTTGCTGTCGTGCTCGCTGTAGGCGCCAGGTTCAGAGGGCAGGCTTCTTCCTCGACACTGATATCGAGATGCACGTCAGCCGCTTGCGCCATGGTTGAGAGAGGGTTGCCGGTGATAGAAATGAGTTTTGCACCCATGCGCTTGACCACGGGAAGTATCGTCACGACTTCTGCCGTCTCACCCGAATAGGAGATTGCGAGCAACAGGTCCTGGCTCGTGATCATGCCGAGGTCGCCGTGGCTGGCTTCCGCCGGATGCATGAAAAAAGCAGGCGTGCCGGTCGAGGCCAGCGTGGCGGCAATCTTGTTGCTTACGTGCCCCGACTTGCCCATGCCCGTAACGACGACCCGCCCCGGCGTATCCATGCACAACTGGCAGGCAGCAACAAAGTCGTCGTTGAGGCGGGTTTTGAGTGAATCGACGGCGCGCGCTTCGATGTCGAGGACATTAGCGGCCAGCGCGAGCAACTCGTCCTTTGTCAGCGTGTCAGGCAATGGTCGCCCTCAGCAGTTTCCGGTCACCGTATTCTATATGTTTTGAGCTAAATGTTTTGCGCGATCACGTAGCCACTGTAGGCAATGTACGCGGTCAGGAGAGCAAAGCCCTCGAGGCGCGAGAGCTGAGCCTTGCCGTCGTAGTCATACGTCATGGCAAACAGCACCAGCGTGAAGGCAACCATGACGAAGATATGCAGGGAAAGAACCGTAGGCGCCAGTGCCGATGGCTGAATAGTTGCCGCAACGCCGATGACGGCGAGCAGATTGAAAATATTTGAACCGACGATATTGCCGATTGCCAGGCCATATTCGCCCTTCAGCGCGCTGGCGAGTGACACGGCCAGTTCCGGGAGGCTGGTGCCAAAAGCGACGATCGTGATGCCGATGACCACCTCCGAAACACCGAGGTACTTGGCGATGCCTATGGCACCGTCTACAAGCAATTCTGCGCCAAGCAGGAGCGTACCAAGGCCGATCAACAGCCAGACGGCAGCCATTATCATTGAGACATCGGTCGGGATTTCCGCCTCGAAGTCCTGGGCGATAGGATCATTTTCGGCCGAACGCAAACCAAGGCGCGCCAGCCAGACCATGACGATGACCAGGCCAGTGAGCATCACGATGCCGTCGATGCGACTCAGGAACGTATCCAGGAATAACGAGACAGTCAGCAAGGAAACGGCCAGCAGGGCAGGCATTTCGCGTCGCAGTGTCGCAGATTCCAGCTTGATCGGTCTGATCATTGCCGTAAGGCCAAGTACGAGGCCGATATTGACGATATTTGATCCGATGGCATTGCCGAATGCCAATCCGGGCTCATGTTGCAGAGCGGCAACAACCGAGACCAGGATCTCGGGCGCAGAGGTCGCGAACGCCACCACGGTCAGGCCAATCAAAAGTGGCGCGATACCGAGGTTTCGCGCCATCGCTGCTGCGCCGTGTACAAACCGGTCGGCGCCCCAGATGAGGAGCACAAGGCCTGCGACTACGAGAAGAAAATTGCCGAGCATACGAGTACGTTATCGATTGGGCCGGCTATGATACACAAAACCGCGCGCATGGTTAGGACGTGAGAGAAATTACAGTTACACTGCGCGCCCCTGATTCAAGTGGACTAGGCATTTATGGACCCATCTGAAGTCACAAAACTGATTGAGGCCGGATTCGATGGCGCAATCGTCAAGATCATGAGCAACGACAATACCCATTACGAAGCGCTCGTGGTAGCGAAAGAATTCGCGGGGAAACGCCCATTGGCGCGTCATCAGCTCGTATATGAATGCCTGGGGTCGCTCATGGGCAACGAGATACATGCCATGTCGATCAAGGCCATGACGCCGGAAGAGTGGCGGGCGGCGGGCGGCGGAGCCTGAGGCATGGATAAACTCTCGATTAAAGGTGGTGCGACACTGTCCGGGAGCGTGACGATATCCGGAGCCAAGAACGCGGCTTTGCCCATTCTGGCTGGCACCCTGTTGGCAACCGAAAAGGTTTCCGTGACTAACGTGCCACACCTCAAGGATGTCACGACGATGCTGTCGCTGCTGCAAATGATGGGTGTGCAGATCACGGTTGATGATCGCGAGGGCGTCGAGATAGACGCCAGAAATGTAGATTGCCCTCAGGCCCCTTATGATCTGGTCAAGACCATGCGCGCGTCGATTCTTGTCCTTGGGCCGCTGGTAGCGCGATTTGGCGAGGCCGATGTTTCTCTGCCGGGCGGGTGCGCGATAGGGGCACGACCGGTGAACCTCCATGTTGCCGGGTTACAGGCCATGGGGGCCGACGTTATCGTCGAAAATGGCTTCATCAAAGCCCGCGCCAAACGTTTGCACGGTGCACATATCGTATTTGACATAGTCACGGTGACCGGCACGGAAAATTTGCTGATGGCGGCCGTGCTGGCCGACGGTGAAACCGTGCTGGAAAATGCGGCGCGCGAACCTGAGGTGACCGACCTCGCCAACTTCCTGATTGGCATGGGTGCCAAAATCGAAGGGGCGGGCAGTAGCACAATTGTCGTCCAGGGTGTCGACAAGCTGGGCGGAACGTCGTATCCGGTCTTGCCGGATCGTATCGAGACGGGTACCTACCTGGTCGCTGCGGCGATGACTGGTGGCAAGGTTCGTGCCGTCAATGCTGCGCCGGACACGCTCGAGGCAGTGCTGATCAAGCTTGCCGAGGCAGGCGCGTCTATCCAGACTGGAGATGACTGGATCGAGATCGATATGCAGGGTCGTCGTCCCAAGGCGATCGACGTCCGAACAGCACCCTACCCGGCGTTCCCAACCGATATGCAGGCACAATTTTGCGCCATGAATGCAGTTGCAGAGGGCGTGGGTACCATCACCGAGACGATTTTTGAAAACCGTTTCCAGCATGTGCTCGAAATGCAGCGCATGGGCGCGGATATCCAACTCGAAGGACACACGGCTATCTGCACAGGTGTCGAGAGGCTCAATGCAGCGCCCGTCATGGCGACCGACCTGCGTGCATCAGCGGGACTCGTGCTGGCGGGACTAGCGGCCGACGGTGAAACGGTGGTTGACCGGATTTACCACGTCGATCGCGGTTACGAACGCATCGAAGAAAAGCTCAGGCAGCTTGGCGCGTCGATACGCCGGGTCGTATAGGAGCGGCCAGGCCGCTACTCAGCGGGTTCGTACAACCCCTGCGGCCGCTCACCAGCCGTCACCGTCGCCGTGAATCGTTGCCCGTCACGGAGACCCAGGATCGTGACGGAATCTCCCGGTGTCGTGCTGGCCGAAATCAGCAGTGCCTGGCGCTGCGAGTAAACGGGTTCGCCATTGATCTCAAGGATGATATCTCCGACGCGCAAATCGGCCGCGGCGGCGGGTCCGCCTTCGTAAACATCCATGAGCATGATGCCGGAATCGCCCTCGACGCCATTGGCCATTCGTTCGGCATTCGTCAGGTCATCGGGTAGCAGGCCCATATAGCCACGAATAACGCGCCCGTTCAGCTTGATTTGTTCAACAACGCCGCGCACGAGATCCACCGGAATTGCAAAGCCGATGCCCTCGGTGCCCGTGTCCTGCGCGAGAACCGCCGTATTGATGCCGACCAGTTCACCGAGACTGTTGACCAGCGCACCACCTGAATTGCCGGCATTGATGGCCGCGTCGGTCTGGATGAAATTCGCAAAAGTCACCAGCTGATACAGGTTACGTCCCGTGGCGCTGACGATTCCCTGGGTTACCGACGTCGACAATCCATAAGGGTTGCCTATGGCCAGCACGACGTCTCCGATGCGTAGTTCATTGGACTTGGCGAGCTTGATCGGCCGCAAATCGGGTATATCGACTTTCAGCAAGGCGAGGTCAGTCTCCGCATCGAGGCCGACAATTTCCGGTTCCGCGATGCGGCCGTCGCTGAACTGCACACGGATTTCCGTCGGTTCGTCCTGAAAAACGTGGTAATTCGTGACCAGGTAGCCCTCCTCATCGAGGACGACGGCTGATGCGAACGCCGTGTCGATCCGAAACCGAGTACGGTCCGTCTCCGCGTCTGTTTCCTGTACGAGGCGCTTGGTATATATATTGGCGACAGACGCGGCGCTAATAGATACGGCATCTGCGTAGCTGGCGGGGCCGGAGTCGTTGTTGCCCAAACCGGGCATCAGGTCGGGCCGGACGAGCACGACGACGAACGCGACCGCCAGTCCGACGACAATCGACTGTAACAAGAAGACAAGAGCTGACTTAAATTTCGCCACGCGATGTCCTGGCTATTCTCAAATGTCGCTTTTTAGCACCTAGCCAATTTCGATTGGCCACGTGTATAATGCGCCGTGGTTCCGCACCTAGGTCCGGGGCACCCGTCATCCTGACGGTAAACCGGGTTTGCTGCAAATCTACCAGTATCGAAACAAAGCAAAAAAGCGCGAAGGCCGTCAACCAGAACGGCTTAATGGGAGTGCCTGATGACCGAAGACGACCTTGATCGCAATAGGCGTCATTTTCTAACTGTTGCAACTGTTGCTACCGGGGCCGTTGGCGCCGGTTTCGTGGCAGTACCATTCATTTCATCGCTGAAGCCCAGTGCTCGTGCGCAAGCGCTCGGAGCGCCGGTTGAAGTGCCGCTCGGCTCGATGCAGCCTGGAGAGATGGTCCGCGTCCTGTGGCGTGGCAAGCTCGTATTTGTGCTGCGCCGCGACGAGACGATGCTGGCTTCCTTGCCGAAGATGGCGAACCAGCTGCGCGACCCGGATTCCGAGGTCGTCGAGCAACAGCCTGACTACGCGGCGAATGCAACGCGTTCCCTGAAACCGGAGTACCTGGTCGTCGAGGGCTCGTGTACCCACCTAGGGTGCGCGCCGCTCGAGGATTTCGAGGTGCGTCCGGCTGAAGGCTGGGGAGGCGGGTTCTTCTGCCCCTGTCATGGCTCGAAATTCGATTTTGCAGGGCGCGTTTTCAAGGGTGTTCCGGCACCGACCAACCTGCGGGTTCCTCCGCACCGATTTGTCAGGGATGACCTGATCCTGATCGGTCAGGACACGGGAGCAGCGTAATGGCCAAAATCGAAGCAGAAGTTGGCAAGTCGCAGGGCGGCTTGATGAAGTGGATCGATGATCGCTTCCCGTTAACCAAGACGATGGAGCAGCACGTCACCAAGTATTACGCGGCGAAGAGCTTCAACTGGTGGTATGTCTTCGGGGTGCTTGCAATGGTGGTGCTTGTCATCCAGTTGTTGACGGGCATCTTTCTGACGATGAACTACAAGCCGGCGGCCGCCGATGCGTTTGCCTCGGTTGAGTACATCATGCGCGATGTCGAATGGGGGTGGCTCATACGCTACATGCATTCAACGGGCGCATCGTTTTTCTTCATTGTCGTGTACCTGCACATGTTCCGGGCCATGCTGTACGGTTCGTACCAGAAACCCCGTGAACTGATCTGGCTGATCGGCATGCTGATCTTCCTGGTCCTCATGGCCGAGGCTTTTGCGGGCTACCTGCTGCCGTGGGGCCAGATGTCCTATTGGGGCGCGCAGGTGATTATCTCCTTGTTTGGTGCGATCCCGGTTGTTGGCGATGCGCTCGTGGAGATCATCCGTGGCGACTATTCCATCTCGGATATCACGCTGAATCGGTTCTTCGCCTTGCATGTGATCGTTTTGCCGCTCGCGCTGATCGGGCTCATCTTCGTTCACATCGTGGCATTGCACGAGGTTGGTTCGAATAACCCCGACGGCATCGATATCAAGAAGCACAAAGACGAGACGGGTAAGCCGCTCGACGGCGTGGCATTCCACCCCTACCACACGTCCAAGGATCTCGTGGGCATCATCGTCTTCCTGATGATCTTCTCCGCGGTCGTGTTCTTTGCGCCGGATATGGGCGGTTACTTCCTGGAGCACGCAAACTTCGTGCCGGCAAACGTAACGGCCACGCCCGCGCACATCGCGCCGGTCTGGTACTTCACGCCGTACTACGCGATATTGCGTGCTGTTCCCGACAAACTGCTGGGCTTCATTCTGTTTGCAGTGGCGGTATTGCTACCGTTGTTCCTGCCGTGGCTCGATCGATCTCGAGTGCGTTCCATCCGCTACCGCGGCTGGATGTACAAGACAGCACTGACTACGTTCGTCATTACGTTCTTCGCCTTGTTGTTCCTTGGCCTGGCGCCGGCTGAAGGTGTTTACGTAACGCTGGCGCGCATTTTCTCCGTACTGTATTTCGCCTTCTTCCTGCTCATGCCGTTTTACACGGCTATGGACAAGACGAAGCCTGTGCCGGACAGGGTGGTCTACCATGACTAAGTTCAAGAAGTTTGCCAGCTTGATGGCACTGGGCGCGTGCTTGGCGTCGACGCAGGGTTTGGCTGCGGGTGGCGGCGGCTCACATATGGAACCTGCTGACATCGACCCGGATAACGTTGCGTCGTTGCAGCGCGGAGCGCGTAATTTCATGAATTACTGCTCGGGTTGTCACTCGGCGCAGTATGTTCGATTCAACACGATTGGAAAGACGCTTGATTTGTCGGAAGAGCAACTGATGGACAACCTGATGTTCAATGCCGACAAGACGTTCGAGACGATCCAGGCCGCCATGCCGGCGAATGATGCGGCTCGTTGGTATGGTAAGGCACCGCCCGACCTGTCGCTGATGGCTCGTGCAAGAGGCGCCGACTACGTCTACAACTTCCTGAAGGGCTTCTATGTGTCAGAGACCAGCCCCACCGGCGTAGATAACCTTGTGCTCGCCGGAACGAGCATGCCGCATGTGTTGTGGGAGTTGCAGGGTTACCAGGCGGCAAATTTCGATCGTCACGAGAATGAAGACGGATCGGTCACTACGACGTTTGAAGGCTTTGAGTCCTTGAGCGCCGGATCGATGGATGCTGAGGAATACGATGATTTCGTGCGTGACACGGTCAACTTCCTCGCTTACATTGCAGAGCCGATTCGCTCGGAACGCCGCAAGCTGGGTGTCTGGGTGATAATGTTCCTGATCTTTTTCTTCATATTGTCTACACAACTTAAGAAGCAGATCTGGAAGGACGTTTAATGATGGCAGTAGTATCTAACAGGCGTTCTGTAATGACGCTTTTTTCCCGGCCAACGGACATTCACAGTCATCGTGCGCGACTGGTGCTGGCCGAGAAAAATATCAACATTGAGATTTCGAACATCCCCGGGCCAGAATTACCCGAGGATCTCATGGATCTCAATCCGTACCACAGTGTGCCGACGCTGGTCGATCGTGATCTCACTCTGTACGACTCTCGTGTGATCATTGAGTACCTGGATGAGCGTTTTCCGCATCCCCCGTTGATGCCGGTTGACCCTGTGACACGTGCGCAATTCCGCCTGGCGCTGTTCCGTATCGAAACCGATTGGTACTCGATCGCAGACGAGGCCGAAAACAGCAATGACGGGAAGCTCGGCACTAAATCTCGAAAGATGTTGCGCGAGAGCATTCTGCAGAGCATCGAGCTGTTCGGTGCGCGCCCGTACTTCCTGAGCGAGGAGTTCTCACTGGTGGACTGCACAATTGCGCCGCTATTGTGGCGTCTTCCCGCCTATGGTGTGGATCTTGGCCCCGATGCCGAGCCCATCGAGGACTACATGAATCGCGTATTTGCCCGTCGTTCCTTCCAGCAGAGCCTGACCGAGCTGGAGCAGGAAATGAGGCTGTAATTGCGGATTTATAAACGGCAAAACAACAGATCCCGGCCGCTGTGCCGGGATTTTTTTTGAGGTTATGTTACCTCCCGCGCAGCTTGGCAAAACGATGGTAAGCTACGCCTAGTTGAGCACATGCTCAGGAACACAATGAGCCAACCCAGCCTTTCAAAACGTCCTTACCTGATTCGTGCAATGCACGAATGGATGGGTGACAACGGACACACACCGCATATTGTCGTTGATACGTCATTCGATGGCGTGTCTGTGCCGCAGGAGCACATCAAGGACGGCAAGATCATTCTGAACATCAGCGAAACCGCTGCGCATAATCTCAAGCTGACCAATGACGCGGTTAGCTTCCGGGCACGATTTGGTGGTGTGCCCTTTGATGTCTGGGCGCCGATACGCGCTGTGCTGGGGATCTATGCGCGTGAGACGGGGCAGGGCATGATCTTTTCGCACGACTCTGAGCAGCCCGCACCGCCGGAACTCAAGGAAGAGGTCGAAGAGACGCGCTCGCGCCCGCACCTGACCATCGTCAAATAATTGGGTGTCAGTCACCTTATTTCGAGTCTAAAGGTGACTGACACCATTTAGTTGCCGAGCAGGGTCGTATCGATCAGGTCGCAAAGACAGTGAATCACGAGCAGGTGTACTTCCTGGATACGCGCAGTTCGCGTAGCCGGTACCCGGATTTCGACATCACCTTCTTCGAACATATCCGCCATGCGGCCGCCATCGCGGCCTGACAGCGCCACAACCTTCATGCCACGCTCATGGGCGGCGTTGATGGCGCGAATCACATTCTCCGAATTGCCGGATGTCGAGATGCCGAGCAGGACGTCTTGTGGTTTGCCTAATGCGCGAACCTGTTTCGAAAATATTTCCTCGTAGGAATAGTCGTTGCTGATCGACGTTATGGTCGATGAGTCTGTCGTCAATGCCATTGCTGGCAAGCCGGGCCGTTCCATCTCAAAACGGTTCAGCAATTCAGAGGAAAAATGCTGTGAGTCCGCGGCTGATCCGCCATTGCCGCAACTCAGGATCTTGCCATCGGCGAGGAGTGCATCACTCATGATGCGGCCGCCGGCAGCGATGCTTTCTGCGAGTGCTTCGGCCGATGTCTGTTTGGTCGCAATGCTCTCTGCAAAGTGATCGCGAATTCGGGTCAAGGGATCCATGATTGCTCCGGATGAAGGATTCAGGCGGATTCTATCAGGGCTCACAGGGTCGAGTCATTGGGGCGGAAAGCATCGCGTATCCATGTGATGGCGGGCGGATACTCACCTTCGAGGGCAACGACATCAAAACGCATGGTCAGAGTGGCGAATCGCTGGTTGCGCGCAGCAAACATTGCAGCGCTGCGAATGATCTTGCGTTGCTTGTGACGATCGACTGTAACGACAGGCTCCAAAAATCCCGATGAGCGTCTGTAGCGAACCTCGATGAAAGTGAGGCAGCGCTGATCCAGCATGATCAGGTCGATTTCACCACCGCGGCTGCGGAAGTTGCGTGCGACGGGACGCAGACCCTGGTCGAGGAGAAACTCGTGGGCAAGTTGCTCGGCGCGATCGCCTAGAGCTCCTGTAGTTCCACGTCCCACGGCGACTCATCCGCAACATCCGGTGCGATAATTTCGCCGTCGTCGCTCATGTCCCGGATCGGACCGCCAACGTCCAGCAGGTTTGGCAGCGCGACAACTTCGCCTCGCTGGAATTGCGCCCAGGCGAGGCGGCGGTGTACGCGCCCATTTGCGTCCAGGAACAGCCTGCCCGTCGCGCCGTCGAGCTCACCCATGGAGCCGCCGCGCGCGGCGTACAGTGATGCGATCAGGTTGTAAGCGTCATACCCCATTGCATGCAAACGACCCAGGCGGCGCTCTTCGGGCCAGTACTCGGCAAATTGCGCGGGCAGGTGTGCGATCCATGGCTGCGGGTCAATGACCCAGGGCGTATCGGCAAACATGATGCCGTTCATGTCCGCATTGGAACGGCCATCCAGCGAATTGACGGACGATGTCGAGTACACGGGGATGTCCCCCGAGTAGTGAAACTTGAGCTGCGCCTTGAGCAGGCGCCCGGCCGGGGCATCCGTCGCAAGAAAAATAAACTCCGTGTCCTGCCGACGGCGTGGGTCAAACTGCAGTGCGCCGCCGATATTTGCGCGCAAGCGCTGGTAGCGACGAACGCTGCCGGTCAGGCCCATGAGGTTTTCGATCTCACTGGAGAAGTCCTGGTTACCAGGTGTATAGGTGCGATAGTCGAGGACTCTTCCACCCAGTCCTTCGAACTCAGTCGCGAAGCTGGTGAGAAGCCGGCGTCCCCATTCATTGTTTGGTACCAGCGCCACGCCCTGTTCATGACCATCGCCGAGCGCTCGCTGCGCCGCGGACATGGCCTCATCTTCGGGTGCCAGTGCGAACTGGTACAGCCCCGGGGGAGCAAGTGTGTCGTCGGCCAGGTAGTTCAGGGTCAAAACCGGGACAGGAACCAGGATATCGTTTGCGAGTTCGGTAACGCTGCGCTTGAGCAAGGGACCAACGACGAACTCGGCACCATCGGCTACTGCCGTTGCGTACGCAGCACTGGCGCCGCCTTCGCTGTTTACATCGTAGATGCGCACGACCTGTCGGTCATCGAGCCCCGATGCCGTCGCGAAGTAGGCTCCAAGGAATCCGTTTTGCACGGCCCTGCCGGCGCTGGATGCGTTGCCGGACAATGGCAACAGCAGCGCGATCTGGCGCGGGTACTCGAGCAACAGGTGCTCGGGCAGGTCAAGCTCGCCGAGGATCATCATGGCCGGGTGCGTCGGATTCTCGTTGCGCCAGCGAACCACGCCGTTGCTCCAGCCCACGCCCTGTCGCCCGGTCGACACGGCAATGGAGCCAATCGTCAACCAGCCACGTACGACAGGGTCTGTCGCTCTGTCGGCCGCACTGCGCAGAGTGGTCGGGCTGCTGACCAGCAGGCCCTGCCAAAGGCGCGTGCGATTCTGTTCAATGCCCAGGCGGTCTTCAATCCAGGTTTCGCGTTGCGTCATCAATTCGATCGCTCGCGCGGGGTCCTGATTCTGGATCCAGGCATCGGCACGCAGCGCTTCGACACGCAGTCGGTCACGGCGTGACAGCGATTGCCGACTCATCGGTTCCAGTAGAGCCAGGGCGGCATCTGCGTCGCCGTTATACAGGTATAGCGCGGCCCTGTCGGTATTCCATAGTGGCGCCAGGCTGCCAGACGTTGGTCGCGCTACGCCGCTAAACGCGTTCCGTGCGCGTGTAACGTCCCCGGCATCGAGGAACTGTTCAACTGCAAGTAGTGTATAGCGATCCCGCTCGCTGCCGCTCGCATCCACGGCGAGTCCCATGTACGCACTGGCGGCATCGGCATGATCACCATTGCGCGCGAGGCGTTCGGCGCGAGTTTCCGCGGAGCCGCCAACCCCGCCAATGCCAGTCGTGTCGCAGGCACTCAGCGCAAACAGACTCATAGCCAGGATGACGACGCTTGCCAGTGAGCGTCGTTCGCGTGCAGGATGTAAAAACGTAGTAATCATATTGTCAAAACCGGATACGGATCCTTGGCCAAATGAGCGGCACTCTGTTCGTTGTTGCGACGCCGATCGGCAACCTTGAAGACCTGACACCGCGAGCGCGCCAGACGCTCGCGTCAGTGGATCTCATTGCTGCCGAGGATACCCGGCACACCATGCGATTGCTATCCAATATCGGTGCAAAACCGGCACTAATGGCGCTGCATGACCACAACGAAGAAAAAGCCGCACACACTGTAATTAACGCACTTGAAAGTGGCAAAGATGTGGCGCTGGTCAGCGACGCAGGAACGCCGCTTGTAAGCGACCCGGGATTTCGGCTCGTGCGGGACGCACATAAACAGGGAATAAAGGTCGTGCCGTTGCCTGGTGCAAGCGCAGTGACAGCGGCACTTTCGGCCGCCGGACTGCCAACGGATCGATTCTGTTTCGAGGGATTTGCGCCGTCGAAGCGCACCGCACGCAGGAAGTGGCTGGGTGAACTCGCAGAC
>Ga0316191_10000673_pt1 | contig 22554 bp, 19 predicted proteins | sample Eddworburr2cm_MG_FD_204928 | JGI IMG/M metagenome (GOLD analysis project Ga0316191, IMG submission 204928) | Coastal sediment microbial communities from Maine, United States - Eddy worm burrow 2 cm | ecosystem: Environmental > Aquatic > Marine > Coastal > Sediment | place: USA: Maine... | reverse complement strand
TACGGACCTGCATCCCTGACTGCCTGACACATTGCAATTGCCTCACGCGTGGGCCGGACGTCATGACAGCGAACCAGCGCAGCCCCCTTCCAGACCGCCAGTACCGCGAGCGCCAGACCAGGATACAAGCGTTTATCGACCGGAAGGTCCAGTACCTTACCAATCAGGGACTTTCTGGAGAGCCCCACCAGCACCGGAAAACCGGTCTCGACCAGGCGCTCGAGTTGTTGTAACAACAGCAGATTATGGGGTGTTGTCTTGCCAAAACCAAAGCCCGGATCCAGCAAAATACGTTCTTTGGGTATACCTTGCTGCAGACATGCATGGGCTCGCGCCTCCAGGTAAGCGGTGACCTCATCGACAACATTATGATAGATCGGCGTATCCTGCATGGTTTCCGGGTTTCCCTGCATATGCATCAGGCAGACCGGCACCTCAAGACTTGCCGCCATCTCGACAGCACCCGCCTCCTGCAGGGCATTCACATCATTAATCAGACCGGCCCCGGCAGCGACAGCGGCCTGCATGACTGCGGGTTTTCGGGTATCAATGGAGAGCGGTACCGGAACGGTGGCATGCAACGCTTCGATAACCGGGATGACGCGCTGCAGTTCCTCGTCAACAGATACCGGCGCTGCACCGGGACGGGTTGATTCACCACCAAGGTCGATAATGGCAGCACCCTCCTCGACCATCTGCTCGGCGCGCGCAATTGCTTTTTCAAGTGTAAAAAAATCACCCCCGTCGGAAAAGGAATCAGGGGTGATGTTGAGTACCCCCATAATGCGGGGCCGTGACAAATCCAGCGGCTTGCCGGCACAGTCAATAATCAACGGGGTTTGCATTGCTTCACCGGCCTGCTTAGAAAAACGGGTACAGACAGACCATGATTAACCGTTTGCAGAATAATCCTGATCACTCACCATACACCGTCACGGTAAGATGGCGCCGCTGTCCGGCGGTGCGATGCTCCCACAGGTATATGCCCTGCCAGGTACCAAGATCACATTGTCCGTTACTGACCGGCAGGGTCAGGTCGGAACCGGAAATGATGGTCCTGATGTGCGCAGACATATCATCCGGACCTTCGGCAGTATGTTCGAAGACCGGATCACCGTCCGGTACCAACCGCGCCATGTAGCGATCCAGGTCGCTGCGCACATCTGGATCGGCATTCTCGCACAAGACCAGTGAGGCGCTGGTATGTTGCAGGAACACATGACACATACCGGTCTGCACACCGGACAAGGAGACCTGTTCCCGAATTGCAGCGGTGATTGAAGTAGTACCACGTCCGTGGGTAGAGAAAGTCAGCTTGTTTTGGAAAACCATATATCCAGCCCCAACTAAAAAGGGACGGCGGTTTAAAAACATCCCCGCCGTCCCCTGATTGCTATTTTTCACAAGTCCATTCAGCAGAGGCGTTGCCTGCAGTCCTGTTCATGAACAGGCCTCGATAAAAGAGTAATCGCGCCGGGGACGGCGCTCCTACCCAGGGTAGATATCTATCTATCTGCTAGTACTCCTTAAAGATGATATTGCCTAGTTCAGTTGGTCTGTCAGCGTTCAGGTCAAGGCGCGCCTCGCAGGGAATGGCCATAGTCCTTTCCAGGAGGTGCAACGTAGGCATGGACGCTGACAGGCCAACCCTTCGGGCGCGCCTGTGCTACTCCGCAGCGGTGTTACCGCGCTTGACCAGGACTATGGCCATTGCCTGCGCACGGTGCCTTGCTGCAGAGCAGCACAGGCACGCTGAACTAGGCAATATCACCTTGAAGGAGTACTAGTGCTGACCCGCCGGCCCGCCAATCGTGGAATCGGGTTTGGTCTCGGTCCCGTTGCCCGTTGGATTGCCTGACCCGGGGGGAATCGTCTCGGAGTCATCCCAGCCCTCGGGCGGACGCGGTTCCTTGCCGTCCATGATGTCGTTAATCTGGTCGCTGTCAATGGTCTCGTACTTCATGAGCGCATCCGCCATCTTGTGCAGCTTGTCGAGATTGGCCTTGAGAATCTCTTCAGCGCGCGCATAGGAACGATCGATGATGGACCTGATCTCCTTGTCTATATCGTGCGCCGTCTCATCTGAAACCGCCTTGTGCTGGGCAACAGAATGACCGAGGAACACCTCGCCTTCATCCTCACTGTAGGTCAAAGGGCCCAGCTTCTCGGACAGGCCCCACTTGGTAACCATGTTACGCGCCAGTTCCGTGCTGCGCATGATGTCATTGGAAGCACCGGTCGTGACCTTGTCCGCACCGAAGACCAGTTCTTCCGCAATACGCCCGCCAAACAGGCTGCAGATCTGGCTCTCCAGAAATTCCTTGCTGTGGCTGTAACGGTCCCCTTCCGGCAGAAACATGGTCACACCAAGTGCACGACCACGTGGAATGATCGTAACCTTGTAGACCGGGTCATGTGACGGCATGGCACGGCCGACGATGGCATGCCCAGCCTCATGATAGGCCGTGAGCTTCTTCTCGGCTTCATCCATCACCATGGAGCGGCGTTCCGCACCCATCATGATCTTGTCCTTGGCCTTCTCCAGATCGTCCATATCCACCAAACGCTTGTTGGCACGCGCGGCGAACAGGGCGGCCTCATTAACCAGATTGGCAAGATCGGCACCGGAGAACCCGGGGGTGCCCCGCGCAATGATACTGGCCCTGGCATCATCATCCATTGGCACCTTGCGCATATGTACTTTCAGGATCTGTTCGCGGCCACGGACATCCGGCAACGGCACGACCACCTGGCGGTCGAAGCGCCCCGGACGCAACAGTGCAGGATCGAGCACATCAGGACGGTTGGTGGCCGCAATTACGATGACACCCTCATTACCCTCAAAGCCATCCATCTCGACCAGCAACTGGTTGAGTGTCTGCTCGCGCTCGTCATGTCCGCCACCCAGACCGGCACCACGATGCCGTCCAACGGCATCGATCTCGTCAATAAAGATGATGCAGGGTGCATGCTTCTTGGCCTGTTCAAACATGTCGCGTACCCGCGAGGCACCGACACCAACAAACATCTCCACAAAGTCTGAACCGGAGATGGTAAAGAAAGGAACCTTTGCCTCTCCGGCGATAGCCTTGGCCAGCAGTGTCTTGCCGGTCCCGGGTGAACCAACCATTAATACACCACTGGGAATCTTGCCGCCCAGACGCTGAAACTTGCTGGGGTCGCGCAGGAACTCAACCAGTTCCGCCACTTCTTCCTTCGCCTCTTCCACGCCAGCCACATCAGCGAAGGTCGTCTTGACCTGGTCTTCACCCAGCATGCGGGCCTTGCTCTTGCCAAACGACATGGCACCGCGGCCACCACCGCCCTGCATCTGGCGCATGAAAAAGATCCATACACCAATCAGCAACAGCATGGGGAACCAGTTGATGAAGATGGTCATCAGCAAGCCGTGCTGATTCGGTTCGACTACCTTGACCTCGACATTGTTGCTTAACAGGTCATCGACCATCTTCGGGTCATCTGGGGGGGTCTGGGTAGTAAACCGAGATCCGTCATGTCGGGCCCCTCTGACGGTATGCCCTTCAATTTCTACCAGCTGGACCTGACCCTGCTGCACCTCGTTGATAAAATCGGAATAGTTGAGCGACTGACTGCCTGCCGTTTTCGGGCCGAAATTATTGAATACGGTCATCAGCACGAGTGCAATGACAACCCAGAGAATGAGATTCTTTGCCAGATCGTTCAATCTGCTTACCTCTAGTTAACGTGAATGTGGTGCCCCGACACCCTGTGTCGACGCGTCAAAAGCGCGGCTTGAATTATTATGACACATTCGGTGTCTTCCGGCCTTTCGCCAGCACATAAACCTCTCGACTACGAGGACGCGAGGCTTTGGGCTTACGTATCAGTACCTTGTCGTACTGCCTGCGCAAATTCCTGATCAAGACATCAAAGCCTTCACCATGGAACCCCTTGAAGAGGAGATCACCTCCCTTGCACAGAACATTGGCAGCAAAATCGACCGCGAGTTCCATCAAGTACATACTGCGAGGCTGATCAACTGCTTCCATGCCACTGATATTGGGTGCCATATCCGACATTACAAGGTCTACCGTAGCACTTCCAAGTGCTTTCATAAGAGAATCAAGGACTTCATCCTCTCTAAAATCACCCTCGATAAACTCGACACCGGGCAAATCTTCCATGGGAAGGATATCCAGGGCGATGATCCGGCCCTGTGGCCCAAGCTGCCGTGCGGCATACTGCGACCAGCCGCCGGGGGCGGCCCCCAGATCCACAACGACCGAACCGGGACGTAACAGGCGGTCTTTTTGCTGTATTTCTTCCAGCTTGTAGACGGCACGGGAACGAAAGCCGTCACGCTGCGCCCGCTTGACGAACTCATCATCAAAATGTGCCTTCAGCCACTGATGGCTGCTTTTACTCCTGCCCATTTAACTCATTCATTGTCAGTCGGCATTCAGTTACCCGTATAATCTTCTCTATTGTTCACGGAAAAACTGGCCATGTCACTGACTGAAAAAATGAAACACGACCTGCGAGGTCGAGGACATACACTCAAACCCGTTGTCAGCATTGGCAATGCCGGGTTGAGCAAGGCGGTACTCCGGGAAATCGAGCTGTCACTTGAGCACCATGAACTGATGAAAATCAGGATCAGTGGTGCCGAGCGCGATGCACGCAAACAGATCATCACCCGGATTTGCGACAGCCTTGATGCCGAACTGGTACAGGCCATCGGCCACATTGCACTCATCTACAGAAAGCACCCCGACTAGCTGCTGTTTTTACCGCCTGCAGCAACCAGCACCAGGCCCAGCAGACTCGTCACAATAAACAGCACGCTTGCCAAACCATGCAACTGGCCAAAGCGTGGCGTGTCGGTCAGCCCCTGCACACGCAACTCTGCCACCATCGGGGTGATCACAAACTGACCCACCACAACCAGCAGCAACATGCACACGATAACAACCGCCCGCCAGTTGCGGCGCCTGAAAGAGGTGCCGTTGACAAGCAGCAACAGACCACCGCAGACCAGTCCTGTATAACTGGTGACTGTAAACAGGCTGCCGGCAACACTGCCGGCCAGGGCACGGTCCTCCAGTTCCGCAAACAGCAGGGGCGCGACGACAAAGCCGGCAACCCAGAGGCTGCCAATCCAAAGGGTCAGGAGGATACGTTCAGCAGCGGGAAGCAGTTTTCTGGTCACAGGTAACTTATGCGCGACCAGTAGCGGCTTCTGGCCGCGGAAAAAGACTATATATACTGGACTTCGATGATTTCAAGATTGCGCTCACCACCTGGCACCACGACCGACACGACATCACCTTCCATCTTGGCGATCAGGGCCCGTGCGATTGGTGAACTGAAGGAGATTTTCCCGATCTTGATGTCGGCCTCGTCTTCACCCACGATCTGGTAGACAATCGTTTCCTCGGTATCCTCATCAATCAATTCTACCGTGCAGCCGAAGACCACCTTGCCACTGACGTCCAGGGTGGTGACATCAACGATATGGGCGTTACTCAACTTGCCCTCGATCTCCTTGATACGGCCTTCTGTAAAACTCTGTTGCTCACGCGCCGCGTGATACTCGGCATTCTCTTTCAAGTCACCGTGGGCACGTGCCTCGGCAATTGCCTGGATGATCCGTGGCCGATCGACGGTCTTCAATTGCACAAGCTCTGCGCGCAGTTTTTCGGCGCCACTGGCGGTAATGGGAACTTTAGTACTCATGTAGTTTGCTCCTTATGCAGGTCCTGCAGGCTGTTGACACTGGCGTTCGTCAAATATTCCAGGGCCATACAGGTGGCACGCGCACCTGCCAGTGTCGTGCTATAGGATATCTTGTTATGCAGGGCTGTTCTGCGAATTGTGTAAGAGTCTGCAATCGCCTGTTTACCTTCGGTCGTGTTTACAATCAGATCGATCTGACCGTTCTTCATCATATCGACGATATGCGGCCGGCCTTCCATCACCTTGTTGACCACCGCACACTCGACACCGTCAGCCTTGATTGCCTTGGCCGTACCCCGCGTAGCAACCAGCTTGTAGCCTTTTTCGACCAGTTCATGAGCCAGCTCAACGACGCCCTGACGGTCGGCCTTGCGCACGCTCAGAAAAGCAGTACCACTGACAGGGACTGCGTTACCGGCGCCCAACTGGGCCTTGGCAAAGGCCTCGCCAAAGGTATGTCCGATACCCATCACTTCACCGGTGGACTTCATTTCCGGCCCCAGCAGGGGGTCGACGCCCTGGAACTTGATAAAAGGGAACACGGCTTCCTTGACGGAAAAGAATGCCGGCTTGTACGCCTCGGTCAGTCCCTGTTCCCGGAGCGAAGTGCCTGTCATAACGCTGGCCCCGATCTTGGCAAGTGGCCGGTTAGTCGCCTTGGAGACAAACGGAACTGTCCGGGAGGCGCGGGGGTTTACCTCGATAAGGTAAATGTCCTCGCCCTTGACCGCGAATTGGGTGTTCATCAAGCCGCGGACCTTGAGTTCCATGGCCATCCGGGTCACCTGGTCGCACATGCGCGCCTGCACGTCTTCACTGAGCGTATAGGGCGGCAGTGAACAGGCCGAATCACCCGAATGCACACCGGCCTGCTCGATGTGTTCCATGATACCGCCGATCAGCACATCTTCGCCGTCACAGACAGCGTCGACATCCACCTCGACCGCATCGTCCAGAAAATGATCCAGCAGCACCGGAGAATCGTTGGAGACCTGCACTGCCTCGCGCATATAGCGCTCCAGATCATCTTCCGTATAAACAATTTCCATCGCACGTCCACCAAGCACGTAGGATGGCCGCACCACCAGCGGATAACCGACTTTTTCTGCCAGCAGCAGCGCTTCTTCGGCCGTTGACGCAATCTGGTTCGGCGGCTGCAGCAACCCCAGTTTCAGTACCATTTGCTGAAAACGTTCGCGGTCCTCTGCATGATCGATGGCATCGGCCGAGGTGCCGATGACCGGTGCGCCGTTGGCTTCCAGTCCGCGTGACAGCTTGAGTGGTGTCTGCCCCCCATACTGCACAATGACGCCCTTCGGCTGCTCGACATAAATGATCTCCAGCACGTCTTCCAGCGTCAGTGGTTCGAAATACAGGCGGTCGGAGGTGTCGTAGTCAGTTGAGACTGTTTCCGGATTGCAGTTGACCATAATGGTTTCAAAACCGTCTGCGCGACAGGCCATGGCCGCATGCACGCAGCAGTAATCAAACTCGATGCCCTGCCCGATACGGTTCGGGCCGCCACCGAGCACCATTATCTTTTTATTTGCGGTGGGCGCCGACTCGCATTCCTCTTCGTAGGTGGAATACATATACGCTGTCGACGTGGAGAATTCGGCCGCACAGGTGTCCACACGCTTGAAGACCGGTCGCACATGCAAATCATGACGGCGCTGGCGCACCTTGCCCTCGGTACAATCCATCAGCCTTGCCAGGCGCCGATCCGAAAAACCCTTGCGCTTCAACTGCTGCAGGCGATCGGCATCGAGAGCATCCACACTCATGCAGCGCAAGCTCTCTTCCTCGGCCACCAGGTCACCAATTTGCGCCAGGAACCAGGGGTCAATTGCCGTCAGCTCAAACAGTTCCTCCAGTGTCAGGCCGGCGCGAAAGCCGTCGGCGACGTTCCACAACCGTTCCGGACGCGCGATACGCAGTTCTTTTATCAGTTCGGCCCGTGCATCATCAGTGGACAGATCGACTATCTCGTCCAGGCCATCGACTCCGGTTTCCAGCCCGCGCAGGGCCTTTTGCAGGGATTCCTGGAAGGTACGGCCGATAGCCATCACCTCGCCGACGGACTTCATCTGTGTGCCCAGCACCCGCTCTGCCTGCGGAAATTTTTCAAAGGTAAACCGCGGCACCTTGGTGACCACATAATCAATCGCGGGCTCAAAGGAAGCCGGTGTTGCACCACCGGTAATCTCGTTCTTCAATTCGTCCAGGGTAAAACCGACAGCCAGTTTTGCAGCCACCTTGGCGATCGGAAAACCGGTCGCCTTGGAAGCCAGCGCAGATGACCGCGACACCCGCGGGTTCATCTCGATCACAATCATGCGACCGTCTTCAGGATTGATCGCAAACTGCACATTGGAACCGCCGGTCTCCACACCGATCTTGCGCAACACGTCCAGCGAGGCATTACGCATCAACTGGTATTCCTTGTCGGTCAGTGTCTGCGCCGGTGCCACGGTAATGGAGTCACCGGTATGCACCCCCATGGGATCGAGATTTTCGATGGAACAGATGATGATGCAGTTATCGTTCCTGTCACGCACCACTTCCATCTCGAATTCTTTCCAGCCGAGGATGGATTCTTCCAGCAGCACCTCGGTTGTTGGCGACAGGTCAAGCCCGTGTTCACAGATGGCAACAAACTCTTCCTTGTTGTAGGCAATGCCGCCACCACTGCCGCCCATGGTAAAAGACGGCCGTATAATGATCGGGAAACCAATCGAGGCCTGTCCCTGGTGAGCCTCCTCCATGCTGTGGACCACTTTTGCATGCGGGGTACTCAGCCCGATCTCGGTCATGGCATCACGAAACAGTCCGCGGTCCTCGGCCATATCAATGGCTTCGCGACTGGCGCCGATCAGCTCAACGCCAAATTTCTCCAGTACGCCCTCGCGTACCAGGTCCAGTGCACAGTTCAGCGCTGTCTGCCCGCCCATGGTTGGCAACAGGGCATCGGGGCGCTCTTTCTCGATAATATGCGCCACCGTCTGCCAGTGCACGGGTTCGATATACACAGCATCCGCCATATCCGGGTCGGTCATGATGGTGGCCGGATTGGAATTCACCAGCACCACCCGGTAGCCTTCCTCGCGCAGGGCCTTGCAGGCCTGGGCACCGGAATAATCGAATTCGCAAGCCTGCCCGATCACAATCGGGCCCGCGCCAATGATTAAAATGCTGTTGATGTCAGTACGCCTTGGCATTACTCAGGCTGTCCTCGCCTTGATCATGTCAATGAATTGGTCGAACAAGGGTGCAACATCATGCGGGCCGGGACTCGCTTCGGGGTGTCCCTGGAAACTGAACGCCGGACAATCGGTGCGAGACACCCCTTGCAGCGAACCGTCAAACAGGGAACGGTGCGTCGCAACCAGGTTATCGGGCAAGCTGGCATCATCAACCGCGAAGCCGTGGTTCTGACTGGTAATCATGACCTGTTTGCCCTTCAGGTCCTGCACCGGATGGTTGGCGCCGTGATGGCCGAATTTCATCTTCATCGTCCTGGCACCACTGGCCAGTGACAGTAACTGGTGACCGAGGCAAATACCAAAGATCGGCAGGCCACTGTCCAGCAACTCCTGGATCGCCGCAATGGCATAATCACAGGGTTCGGGGTCCCCCGGACCATTGGAGAGGAACACACCATTCGGCTGCATGGCCAGCACCGCGGACGCCGGCGTTGTCGCCGGCACCACTGTCAGGCGGCAACCCCGATCGACCAGCATGCGCAGGATATTGCGTTTCACGCCAAAATCGTAGGCCACCACATGCCAGGGCAAGTCATCCTCCGCACGTTCATCAGGCAGTCCGTCGGCCAGTGACCAGCAACCCTGGCGCCAGGTGTAGGCCTCGGCTGTCGTCACTTCCTTCGCCAGATCCATACCCTTGAGGCCCGGAAAATCGCGCGCCACGGAAAGTGCAGCCGCTGCATCAAGCGCATCACCGGCCATAATGCACGCGCCCTGTGCGCCCCGCTCGCGTAACAGGCGGGTCAACCGGCGGGTGTCGATGTCAGCGATGCCGATAACACCACGCTCTTTCAGGTATTCTTCAAGTGAACTGTGGCTGCGCCAGCTGCTGGCCAGCAGCGGGAGGTCCCTGATCACCAGTCCGGCGCAGTGAATGGTACCCGCCTCTTCATCTTCGGGGTTCGTCCCGACATTGCCGATATGCGGATAAGTCAGGGTGACTATCTGTTGTGCATAGGAAGGGTCAGTGAGGATTTCCTGATAACCGGTCATGGCAGTATTGAAGACCACCTCGCCGGCTATTTGTCCTTCAATACCAATAGCGACGCCACGGAAAATACTTCCGTCTGCCAGGGCCAACAGGGCCGCTTTTCTCAAGGAGACCTCCACGTCTAACGTAGAAAACGGGAGGGCTCCCGAGGAACCTTCCCGTTTTTGAACTACTGTTTTTTGAACTACCGGATAAAACCTGGCTTGAATTGTACTGGATGGGGGTGGGGGCTGTCTATGGCTCCAGACGCAGGCCCAGCACGTCCTGCATATCGAATAACCCGGCATCACGACCCATCAGCCAGCCAGCAGCCCGAATGGCCCCGCTGGCAAAGGTCATGCGGCTGGAAGCCTTGTGGGTAATTTCGATGCGCTCACCGCTACCGGCAAACAACACGGTGTGATCGCCAACGATATCCCCGGCACGAATAGTCTCGAAACCAATCGTCTGGCGCTGGCGTTCACCGGTATGTCCCTCGCGGCCATAAACGGCACAGCTCTTCAGCTCACGACCCAGGGCATCAGCAACAACCTCCCCCATACGCAGTGCCGTGCCCGAGGGGGCATCCACCTTGTGGCGGTGATGCGCCTCGATGATTTCGACATCCACGTCGTCACCCAGGACCCGGGCTGCCAACTCCAGCAATTTGAGACAGACATTGACGCCAACACTCATATTCGGCGCAAACACCACGCCCATATCCTGCGCGGCTGCCTTGATCTGCGCCTTCTGCGCATCACTGAACCCGGTTGTACCTATCACCATGCGACGCCCCGCCTGCCGACAGATTTCCAGATTCGCGAGTGTGGAGTCAGGCCGGGTGAAATCGATCAGCACATCAAAATCGTCGATCACATTGGCAAGATCTGCGCCAATCAGGACACCCAGTTTGCCGGTTCCCGCCAGTTCACCGGCATCACTGCCCAGCAGTGAACTGTCCGGGTGTTCGAGTGCCACAGTAAAATCCAGCCCGTCAGTCTGCTGGCAAGCCTCGATCAGACTGCGTCCCATGCGACCGGCTGCGCCGGTAATTGCGATTCGTGTCATGTTGGTAGCTCTTCTTTCCCGGAAACAGGCAAAGAGTGGGAGTTTGAATGGCTCAAGTCAACTTGAATTCCGGAGCAGGCTCCGTGACTCTTTTGAAGTCCGGGTTTCGCCCTGAAGGGCGAGGTACTCGGTGAGTGCCACGGGACCGGGGGTGGCATTTCCAAACCCCGTTGGCGCCGCCGAGCATCGCAGGGATTTTGAGAGTCAGCGAGCCACCCTGTCGAGCTGGATTTGCTAGCCGCAGGCGCGGCAAATGCTGCGAGTCTGGCGAGCGCTCAAAATACCGGGAAGCACAGGGAACCCGCGGAGCGGGCAAGCCGTCGGGCCCGCGTTTCTTTTGGGTACTTTTCTTTGGCGGCGCAAAGAAAGGTACCTCGCCCTTCAGGGCGAAACCTGACTCTGGAGATTATCTTTAATGCTTGCGCGCGAGCACAGCTGTAATTCCATATATATGAACATAGACAAACGAAAAACCGCCTGGTACCGCGAACCCTGGGTATGGCTGATGATCGCATTACCGATGACCGCGGTTGTCGGCGGCATGATCACCATCTACCTGGCGGTGACAACCAGTGACGGCCTGGTGGTTGATGACTACTACAAGCGCGGCAAGGCGATCAACATGGATCTTGCCAGGGATGAGGCGGCGGCACGTCATCAACTCAAGGCAAGTATTGATATTGATTTGCGGGATAACCGCGTGCAGTTACTGCTGGAGAGCGCGGCGGGTGAATTACCAGCGGTACTCAAGTTTTCCCTGCTGCACTCCACACAGCCAGGGCATGATCAGGTAATCATGCTGCAGCATACCGGCGCTGGTCTTTATTCCGGACCCGTCGATGAATTGACCCGTGGCAAGTGGTACCTGCAACTGGAGGCCGATGACTGGCGGCTGTCGGGTAGACTGCAGATTCCGCAAACGGAAACGACCATATTGTTGCCGCTGTATGCCGACGGCTGACAGGCCGTGAAATTGTGGCATACGTTTTTTTAATGAAGACTGTTGTAGCCGAGCGTCAGCGCGCCAGTTTCCATGATTCCCCGTTAACCGCATAAACGAGATCCCTATGAACCTTGAATCCATTGGCGCGGCATTTCTGGTCGGCCTGCTGGGTGGTACCCATTGTATTGGCATGTGCGGTGGCATCGTGGGTGCGCTGAGCTCCGGCCTTTCCCTGGAGATGCAGACCTCGCGCCGGCGCCTGGTCGGAGCGCAGCTTGCCTACAATACCGGGCGCATCAGCAGTTACACGGTTGCCGGTTTGTTGTTGGGACTGTTCGGGCAGCAGTTCGGTGAATGGGCGGTTCCGGGTGGTTTCCCGATTGGTCGTATCGTGGCGGGGGTCATTATGATCCTGTTCGGCATCTACCTGGCCGGCTGGTGGCACGCCCTGTTGTTGCTGGAGCGGGCTGGGGCGCGGTTGTGGAAATATATTGAGCCGCTGGGGCGTCGTTTTATCCCGGTTCGCAGTGCCGGCCAGGCCTACCTGCTGGGGCTGGTGTGGGGCTGGCTACCCTGTGGCATGGTCTATGCCGTACTGGCGCTGGCGCTGGCCAGTGGTTCTGTGCACGACGGCGGCACTATTATGCTGGCCTTCGGGCTGGGCACCCTGCCGACCATGCTGACCATGGGGCTGGCGTTCAATACCCTCGAGCGCTACGTGCGCGACCCGCGGGTCAGGCTGGTCGCCGGCATTCTGGTGATTGTTATGGGCGTCATGATGCTGCTTGCGAATCCGTCCGGGCACGGGCATCATTCCCACCCCCATTAGCATGGGTCAGTGCTGATCTGGTGCTGGAACAGGGGGGTTCAGGGTAATATTAGAAACACTATATATAGTGTTTCACTGTAATAGTGCAAGCTCCCTCCGATACCGCTGCATCCAATTGCAAATACAATATAAAATACTGAAAAATATATAATAAAAAGCTAATTCAAAATAAACTTGACAGCCCGTTCAGGGCGGCATAATCTTTTTGGCCTGAACACAATATATAGTGTTTTTAGTAAATCCAGTGTTTCTGTCCGAGCGCCCTTGCCGGGGGGCCGACAAGCCGCAGCAAAGACAGTAATCCTAACAAGAACCTGAAGAATTGCCTGGAGGATAATAAGCGTATGACGACTACCGCGCAGCTAGAAGTAGTACCCACCAGTGTCGCAGACATTCCGTTACAGCCTGCCTCGCAGGATATCTGGGAAACCAAATATCAACTCAAGACAAGAGATGGTGTCCCGGTAGATGACACCATTGATGCAACCTACCAGCGCGTAGCCCGGGCACTGGCAGATGTAGAGGCGACGTCGGAATTATGCGAGCTGTGGTACCGGGAATTTTTGTGGGCACTGCGGCATGGCGCCATTCCGGCCGGACGCATTACCTCCAATGCCGGTGCACAGGAACACAAGCCGGCAACCTCCACCATCAATTGCACGGTGTCCGGCACGGTGAAGGACTCCATGGATAATATTCTCGAAAAGGTACACGAGGCCGGCCTGACCCTGAAGGCCGGTTGTGGTATTGGTTACGAGTTTTCCACGCTGCGACCGAAAGGCGCCTACGTGTCCGGCGCCGGCGCCTACACATCCGGTCCGCTGTCGTTCATGGATATTTACGACAAGATGTGTTTCACCGTGTCTTCGGCCGGTGGCCGGCGTGGCGCACAAATGGCGACCTTTGATATAGGCCATCCGGACGTGATGGATTTTATCCGTGCCAAGCGTGAAGACGGCCGCCTGCGCCAGTTCAACCTGTCGTTATTGATCACTGCTGAGTTCATGGATGCGGTCAGGACTGATGCTGACTGGAAGCTGGCCTTTCCGCTCGATCGCAATGAAATGGATGAGGGTATCGATCTGCAGGATACGTCACGGGTGATCTGGCGTGAATGGCCCTACAAGGGTGACTACCTTACCAATAATGCCGGGCTGGTTGCCTGCAAGGTCTACAAGACCGTGCCTGCGCGGCGCCTGTGGGACATGATCATGAGTTCCACCTATGACTTTGCCGAGCCGGGTTTTATTCTGATCGACAAGGTCAACGAGATGAACAATAACTGGTTCTGCGAGAATATCCGCGCTACCAACCCTTGCGGCGAACAGCCACTGCCACCGTATGGCTCCTGTTTGCTGGGTTCGGTAAACCTGACCAAGTTCGTGCGCAACCCGTTTACGGAGCAGGCCAGGTTCGACTGGGACGAGTTTCGCAAGGTCGTTGCCATCTTTACCCGCATGCTCGATAACGTTGTGGAGATCAACGGTCTGCCGCTGGAAGGCCAGCGTGATGCCATTCTGGAAAAACGCCGCCACGGTATGGGGTTTCTGGGCCTGGGTTCTACGGTCACCATGTTGCGCATGAAATACGGCGAGCAGGCATCACTGGACTTTGCCGAACGTGTTAGCCGGGAACTGGCCATTACCGGCTGGGAAGTTGCGCTGGACATGGCAAAGGAAAAGGGTCCGGCACCGGTGATGGAAGAAGACTTCGAGGTTACCGAGGAGATGCTGCGCAAGCGTCCGGAAATGCGCCGTGACGGCTATTTGCCGGGAGATTCCGTGAAGGGCAAGGTGCTGCATGCAAGGTACAGCCGCTATATGCAGCGTGTTGCTGAAGTGGCGCCTGAGCTGGTAAAGGAACTCGCGGAAACCGGCGCACGTTTTACACACCACAGTTCCATTGCACCGACCGGCACTATTTCACTGTCACTGGCCAATAATGCCAGTAACGGTATCGAACCAAGCTTTGCACACCATTACTTCCGTAACGTTATTCGTGAAGGCCGCAAGACCAAGGAGAAAGTGGATGTATTCTCGTTTGAATTGCTGGCTTACCGGGAACTGGTCAATCCGGAGGCAACTGCCAGTATGGTTGGCGACGACAATGTGCTGCCGGACTACTTCATTGCGGCGGATAATGTGACACCGAAGCAGCATGTCGATATCCAGGCAGCGGCCCAGAAATGGGTCGATTCCTCCATCTCCAAGACGGCCAATGTGCCTACCGAATATCCCTTTGACGAGTTCAAGGATATCTACCGCTATGCCTACGAGCAGGGCCTGAAGGGTTGCACCACCTTTCGTTTTAATCCGGAAGCCTTCCAGGGCGTGCTGGTAAAGGGCGAGGACCTGGAGAACACCGTATACGAGTTTACGCTGGATGACGGTTCCACAGTCAGCCTCAAGGGCAATGAGGAAGTTGAATATGACGGAGAGATGCATACGGCTGCAAATCTCTACGATGCCCTGAAAGAAGGCTACTACGGTAAATTCTGAATAATTTTGAAGAGCCCTGGGCGGATACACACGATCACGCAGGAGAACAACATGGCAATACGTATTGAAAAGAAGATAGTTGATTACAGGGTCGGAGGCCGGGAGGATGCGAGTGCGGCGCCGGCAGACGTTACGCAGGCAAGCGATGCTGCGGGGAAAGAGCCCGAAGACAATGTAGTGCAACTGCATGAGAAGCTGGAGCGCCCGGAAATGCTCATTGGCTCGACCTACAAGGTCAAGACGCCGCTGTCCGAGCATGCGCTGTATGTCACGATTAATGACATTATTCTCAACCATGGCACCGAGAACGAACTGCGTCGTCCATTTGAAATATTCATCAATTCCAAGAACATGGATCACTTCCAGTGGATAGTTGCACTGACGCGGATTGTATCGGCGGTGTTCAGGAAGGGCGGGGATGTGACTTTTCTGGTGGAAGAACTGCGTTCGGTGTTTGATCCGCGTGGCGGTTATTTCAAGAAGGGTGGCAAGTACATGCCATCCCTGGTTGCCGAGATAGGTGATGCCATTGAGTGCCACATGCGCATGATAGGGCTGCTGAAGGATGACGGGCTTGATGAGCACCAGAAGAAACTGGTGGCCGAGAAACGGGCCCAGTTCGAGGCAGCTTCCGGGACTGTATGCACTAACGACACCGAGGCCGTCGTGACGAGTGATTTCCCGGAAGGTTCGCAGTTGTGTACAAAGTGTCATACCAAGGCGGCCATCAAGATGGACGGTTGTCTGACCTGCCTGAATTGCGGCGAATCCAAGTGTGGCTAGCCAGGTTGGCGTGGTGCATGTTGTTACCCGTCACACCACCCTAATACTTTTGGCCCATTGATTGATGCTGGCGGTTTGACTATAAATATATCCAGGGCCTGTTAAATGTGTTTGTTGACAGGCAGGATAAAAATAAACAGTTCGCCAGGATAAGTTCGTCCTGGTGCAGGAGGCAGAATGTTTCTGCAACAGAAGCCAATTCCAGGTTACTGGTACAGTAATTTTTCCGGCCAGTTGATCCAGGTCAGGGCGATTGTCTATCTGGCGGGCAAGCGCAGCCGCATTGTGCTGGAAGATATCAGCGGCAAACGTGAGTTTGTTGACGTTGAAAACTGGTACGGGATGGACCTCGTGTTGCATTCGCCGGTGATTAGTCAGCCGGAAGACGAGGTTGCCCGCGATACCTGAATCATTTTTATCGCGGCGATTCTGTTGTTTTGCCTGTGTCGCCAGTTAGCTGTTGATGGCGCCCCGGTTCCTCTGAAATAACCTCAAAGTACTGATCAGCCTCTGCTATCCGGGTCTGCGCTGGTCACATGCCAATGCCGGTAGCAGCAATCTCACTACTGCTGTCGAGAAGCGTGCCAACAATCTGCACGGCCAGCCGCATGCTTGCATGCCAGGCCGGATGTCGGTGTGTTGCCGGGCCGGGCGGCTGAAATAATCAGGATAATGGTCGCAACAGGCAGTAAGGAAAGGATATTATGCGGTTTCGCAGGGAAGGTGACGCTAACCGGCATCGACTGGTGAGAGGGGATCCACCGCAGTAATCCGGGGCTGATGGAAATAGTGACAGGACTATATGTATCTCAAGCACTTCAATCTGACTGAACGGCCGTTCTCCATTACGCCTGATCCGCGTTTTTTGTATATGAGTGCGCGCCACCGTGAGGCGCTGGCGCACCTCTTGTACGGGTTGGGTGAGGGCGGTGGTTTTGTGCAGCTGACCGGTGAGGTGGGTACCGGCAAGACCACTATTTGTCGCTGCCTGCTGGACCAGGTGCCGGAGAATGTTGATGTTGCACTGGTGCTGAACCCCAAAGTGACCTCAACGGAACTGATTGCCACGGTGTGCGATGAGCTTGGTATTGAATATCCGGAGGGGAGCACCAGTATCAAGTCATTGACGGACGTGCTGAACCGTTATTTGCTGGATGCCTATGCGCGTGAGCGCCGTACGTTGCTGATTATTGATGAAGCGCAAAATCTCAGCGCGGATGTGCTGGAACAGGTGCGCTTGCTCACCAACCTTGAAACATCTACCCAGAAACTGTTGCAGATCATTCTGATTGGCCAGCCGGAGCTGCGTAGCCTGCTGGCGCGTGATGATATGCGGCAACTCTCACAGCGGGTGACGGCACGGTACCATCTTGATCCGATCAGCCGGGAAGAGGCCGAAGCCTACATAAAACACCGGTTGATGATTTGCGGCACCACGCAGACTGTTTTTAGCAAACGGGCTGTTGACAAAATACAGCAGCTCTCAGGTGGAATACCGCGCCTGATCAATGTGCTGTGTGACCGTTCCATGCTCGGTGCCTACGTGGAGGGCAAGACGCAGATCGATCCAAAAGTGGTCAATAAGGCAGCCCGTGAGGTGCTGGCAGCAACGGAGAAGAAGCGGGATGACGGGCGCAGCGGATTGCCATGGCTCACGGCCAGCCTTGTGGTGCTGGTGCTCATGGCGCTGGCTGCAATTGTGCAACCCTGGAAGCAGCCGCATGAGACTGTGGTTATGCCGCCTGATAAAAGGGCCGCTGTGTCCCCGGTCACCCGGCCGGTAACATCCCTGGAGAAGGTGGTAGCGCCCACGGGGCCGACCCCGGGTGGTGCCGTGGACGTGCTGGAGAAGGAGTCGGAGAAAGTGGCTGCACGGGATGAAGCTGCCGATCTGGCGGAGGTCGCTGGACCCGAACCCCGTACACTGGCCTCGCTGTTACTGGAGGCCGACGATTCCAGTTACCGTGCGGCCTGGGCAGAACTGTTGTCATTGTGGTCGGTGGAACTGCCTGCAAGTGTAACGACCGATTTTTGTGACTTTGCAATACAGTATGGATTACTGTGCATGATTGAAGAGGGTAACTGGAATACCCTGCGCCAGTTCAATCGTCCTGTCATACTGCAGCTGGCAGCTCCCGATGCTCGTCGGGTGCCGGTGGTGCTGCGACGCCTGGAAGATTCGGTTGCAGAAGTCATCGTTGGCAGCGAGCTTTACCGGCTGGATATCGAACAGGTGGAGCGGAGCTGGTACGGAGACTACACCCTGTTGTTGCAAGCGCCGCCGGGCGGTCGTCTCTATATGAGAATGGGTGATCGTGGCCCGGTGGTGTCCTGGCTGCGTCAGCAGCTGGAGCAGGTGCAGGGTGAGAGTATTCCTGCTTCGGACCCGCTGGTGTTTGACTATGCGCTCCAGAAGCAGGTGCTGGCATTTCAGCGCAATCATGGGCTGGTGGCGGACGGGATTGTCGGTAAAAACACCATGATCCATCTGAATAGCGCGTCAGGGCGGGAGGGTGTGCCCCTCTTGCTGGGCGGTCCGTAAACCATGTCCTATATTCTCGACGCACTAAAGAAGGCAGACCAGGAACGTACTCTCGGCAAGGTGCCCGATCTGGAGGCTGCTCACTGGGGTGAACGGCATAGTAAACGTTCATACCGCTGGATCTGGGTATTAGGGGGGCTGCTGTTGATCAATGGCATCCTGCTGGTCATGTTGCTGGGGTCCGATGACGCGGTTGTTTCCAGTGGTGACGTGTCGTCAGGGCCGGCTGATTCGGTGCCGGTGGCACCTGTCCCGGGGGCTGAAAGGTCGAAGGCATCTCCGCCACGCGAGATAGCCCGCCCGCGGGAACCGGTATATGTGCCGCCTGCTGTCCCTGACAGGCAGCCGATGACTGTAAAACAGGTGTCGCCAGGATTTATACCGGCAGAGACTGTCGTAAGCCAGTCAGCACCAGCCACGCCGGCACCGGCCTTTGTCAGGCCGCCCGTTCCTGCGCAGCCGCCAGCGAATACATCCGGCGTGCCTGAGTGGGGCGAGCTGTCACTGGAATTTCGCAGCGGCTTTACCCTGCCGCATCTAGATGTACACGTGTATTCTGATAAACCGGAAAAGCGTTTTATCCTGGTTGATCTGCAAAAGTTTCGCGAAGGTGACACGCTGGGCAGTGGTGCAGTGCTGGAAGAGATATTGCCTGGCAGTATCCAGCTGTACTATCAGGGCACCCGTTTTCGTGTTGAGAAATAAGCTGCTACTTCTTTATATGCTGCTAAAAATAGCACTTGGCGTGATTTTTTTCCGTATCCGTTGTAAACCTGCTAATCAATAACCTTCTGCTGGCGGATTTCTTCTGCGGTTGCATTCCGGATAGCCTGGATTTCTACTTCGAAGACCAGGGACTGCCCGGCAAAAGGGTGATTGCCATCCAGACTGACAATACCGTCTTCTATAGCGGTCACGATAAACGTGACTTCATTGCCGTCTTCGTCTGAGCCGACAATCTGGCCACCGACTTCTATATTGTCTTCAGACGGCAGTTCACTCAGCGGGACCTGGTAGAGCAGGTCAATGTTGCGTTTTCCAAAGGCATCATCCGGCAGCAATCTGGCTGTCACGATATCCCCAATGGTATGCGATTCCAGCTCGTTTTCCAGTTTCGGAAACAACAGGCCGACTCCATGCAGGTAGGTTACCGGCGTATCGCTTGCCTCACGGACGACCACGCCGTCTGTATTCGTAAGGGAATACTGCATGGAGACAACCTTGTGACGACCAACAGTTTCGTGTTTGCTCATGAGTCTGTCTTGTTACGTCGTAATCCAGTGAGTCGTGTATTATACCTGCATGATTACCTCCATTCAGGGGCTACTGAAGAAATATATGCAGGTTCCGGCGGCTGTTCAGCGAGACAGCGAGCAGGCATTGCGTATGGCCACGGCTGCATTGCTGATGGAAGTGGCGCGGGCTGATCATGATATAAAAGACGAGGAGCGTGAGGCAGTCAGGCGTATTATTGAAAATCACTATTCTCTGTCACCGAAGCGGGCTCGTGAGATTGCGGATGCGGCTGAAAGGCAGGCCGATGATGCGACCTCCCTGTTTCCGTTTACTCGACTGATTACCAGCGAGTGCAGCATGGAGGACAGGATCAGGATTGTCAGAATGTTGTGGGAAGTAAGCTGTGCCGATGGCCATATCGATGCACACGAAGAACATCTGGTCAGGAAGGTGGCAGACCTGCTCTATGTGCCTCACAATCAGTTTATTCGGGCCAAGTTGCAGGAAAGTCGCCGATAAGCGCTAATAAATAATAAAACGGGGCCGTAGTTCGACCCCGTTCCATGGACCTCAGACCATTTCTTTAAGGCCCTTCAGGGGCAGTATCTTGACAACGTTACGTGCCGGCTTGGCCTTGAACATCATTTCTTCACCGGTAAACGGGTTGGTACCCTTGCGGGCCTTGGTGGCAGGCTTGCGGACAACCTTGACCTTCATCAGGCCAGGAACCGTGTAAACACCGGGGCCGCCTCTGCCCTTGAGGTCACGCTTCATCAGCATCGCGAGGGAATCAAACACAGCGCCGACATCTTTTCTGGGGAGTTCGGTTTTTTCAGAAATAAAGTTGAGGGTTTCAGATTTGGTGGTAGGCCTTCTTGCAACCTGTGCGGTTGTCTTCTTCTTTACCGTTACTTTTTTCTTCACAGCCATCAGGTATCGCTCCTCTTGGTGAATAATTGGTAAAACAGCACGCGTAAGATAGCACAATAAATAAAATGTTAAAGCGTTTTTGCAGCGGGAAATGCCTTAAATAGTAGACTTTTACCACTTTCGGAATGCAGTGAACCGGGGATTTTCCCGAATAGTGAATCGTTGTGCGTGCGTGCTTCTCCTGCATGAGTCATTGCTGCCGGTTTAATTTGCCGGTTTAATTTGCCGGTTTAATTTGCCGGTTTCCATGCACTGCAGTTGCATGCAGGGCGGTTGCTTATGCCAGGGCGTTGCTGTTGTGCCCGGATGATCACAGCGTGTCGAAGCCGGTACTATCAGGTGCTGCTTAGCCGGCCGGGCCAGCGGCATCCGGTCTGCTATACGTTGTATTTTCTGCCGTCATTCCATTGCGGAAGGTAATATAAGTGCACGATTTAAAACATAATACCTGCTGTTGCCTTGATAGTTTGTACGGCGGGATGAGTCGTTCCACTTTCCGTGGCCGCCGTCTCCGGACTGTCGTTGAATACATCTTTCTGTGTCATGACTGTCATTTTCTGTTTGCAGCCAGACAGGCGCAGCCGCAGCCCCGGGATACTAAATATCAATCCCCATGGGCCGATAAGCAGTATGCGGCAATTGGCTGCAACGGGCCCCGGCAATCGGGGTTGTCGAAAATCGGATGAACACAGTGGATCAGGTGGATATGCACGCTGCGAACAAGATAACTGTCGATAAAAAGGTGCTCCAGGAGTTTGTTCCACTGAATGCACTCTCCCCGGAGCGTTTCAGGGAAGTGTCGGAAAAAATCATTATTGAAGAGGTGCTGGCGGGACGTTACCTGTTCCGCAAGGGTGATAATGACAACCAGACTATCTATTTACTTGAAGGCAGCATCAACCTGATTGACGGCTTCCGCAAGGTCACCGGCGAGGTCGAGGCCGGTACGGACATGAGCCGTTATGCCATTAGTAATCAGCAGCCAAGATCGCTGTCTGCGCGTGCCGTCAAGAAGTGCCTCATTGCACGGATAGATTCAGGGTTGCTGGATGTGTTTCTGACCTGGGACCAGTCAAGCTGCGCCGAAGTTGTCGAAATCGGGGCTGATCACAACCAGGACTGGATGACCCGCATCCTGCAGACGGAGGCGTTTATCAAGATTCCTCCGGCAATGATTCAGAGTTTGCTGATCAAGATGCAGTCCTGCCCGGTAAAGGCGGGCGATGTGGTGATCCGGCAGGATGATCCTGGCGATTATTTCTATACCATTCATGAAGGCCGTTGCGTAGTAACCCGCAAGGATTCACCGGAGTCTGAAGCGCAGTTTCTGGCCGAGCTTGGTAGCGGGAACTCATTCGGTGAGGATGCCCTGGTATCGGATGCAAGGCGTAATGCAACGGTCACCATGCTGACCAACGGGTTGCTGATGCGCCTGGCAAAAGAAGATTTTATCGAGTTACTCAAGAACCAGCTGGTGCAGCGTGTTAATTATGAGCAGGCGGCGGCCATGGTCGAAGAGGATGCTGTCTGGGTTGATGTCAGAACCCCGGATGAATATGAAAGCGGCTCATTTGAAGACAGCGTCAATATGCCGTTGGCGAGTCTGCGTGATGAAATGTCCGAGCTGGTTTTTAATACGAAATATATTATTTGCTGTGATACCGGCCGGCGTAGTGAATCAGCCGGTTTTTTGTTGAGTCACAAAGGGTTTGATGTGTACGTGCTGGAGGGCGGCATGCCCGAAACCACTGCCGAAACGACGCCTGTGGATACA
>Ga0316191_10000671_pt1 | contig 22567 bp, 19 predicted proteins | sample Eddworburr2cm_MG_FD_204928 | JGI IMG/M metagenome (GOLD analysis project Ga0316191, IMG submission 204928) | Coastal sediment microbial communities from Maine, United States - Eddy worm burrow 2 cm | ecosystem: Environmental > Aquatic > Marine > Coastal > Sediment | place: USA: Maine... | reverse complement strand
GGCTACCAAGGCCCAGCCAAAAGAGATGCTGCCGATTCTTACCAAGCCGCTGATTCAGTATGGCGTCGAAGAGGCTGCTGAGGCCGGGATGATGGATATCGCCATGGTGACCGGTCGCAACAAGCGCGCCATAGAGGATCACTTCGACATCGTCTATGAACTGGAAGATCAGCTCAGAGGTACCAGTCGAGAACATCGACTTGAATCGATCCGTGGCCTGATCAATGACTGCACCTACTCTTACACGAGGCAGGTCAATATGCGCGGACTGGGCGATGCGATTTTGACAGGCGCCACCATTATTGGTCACGAGCCATTCGGTGTAATTCTGGCCGATGACCTCTGTGTCGGTGATGAGGGGATCATGTCGCAGATGCTCAAGGTATATGAGAAGTATCAATGCAGTGTGGTGGCTGTCGAAGAGGTGCCGCATAAGGATGTGAACAAATACGGTATTGTCAGCGGGCAACCGATTGATGATCGCCATACCCGTGTCGAATTGATGGTTGAGAAACCGGATCCTAAAGATGCGCCATCGAATCTAGCTATCATTGGCCGCTATATTCTTACACCCGATATCTTCGACATCATTCGTAACACGCCGCCGGGTTCTGGTGGTGAAGTGCAGATTACCGATGCCCTGCAACAGCAAGCTGCACAGGGAAATGTCATTGCCTATCGTTTTGAGGGTCGCCGTTTTGATTGTGGAAGCATTGATGGCTTTGTTGCTGCCACCAACTTCTTTTATGATCGCATGAAAGAGGGTGATGAATAACCCCAGCTGACGTTAGCTGGTTTTCCAAACCACCTTTCGACCGACAATATCGAAGCCTTCATTGGCCATGCGGGCAAGTGTTGCCGGATAGAGCTTATGCTCTTCAATCTGAATGCGGGCATGCAGGCTATCTCGGGTATCATGATCAAGAACTGGAACCACGGACTGCGCCAGAATGGCGCCGCCATCAAGCACTTCATCGACCAGATGCACTGTGCAACCTGAGACCTTCACGCCATATTCGAGTGCATCTTCAACGGCCTTTGCACCGACAAAGGAGGGTAGAAGGGATGGATGAATATTAATAATCCGGCCGCGAAAACGACGAACAAAAGAGGATGAGAGAATTCGCATATAGCCAGCCAGTACAATCCACTGGCAACCATGTTTATCCAACAGGTCGGCACACTCGGCATCAAACTGTTCACGGTTTTCGAAATTTTTCGGGTTGATATGGATAACATGTGGAACGCCCGCTGCACGGGCAATATTCAAAGCTTCCGCATCGCCCTTATCAGAGATCACCAACTTCACATCCACCGGACATTCACCACGAGCAACTGACTCAAGAATAACCATTAGATTGGTACCTTGCCCGGAGACCATCACAGCAACAGCTTTGGAATTCATATCTTTCAAATAGACCGTCGTTTTTACTTTAGCCGATCAGAGTGACCGGTTCACCAGAACGCTTGTGAACAGAGCCAATACGGAAGGTGGTTTCACCCGCCTCTTTCAGCACCGCTTCCGCTTTCTCAGCTTCAGACTCGGGCAGAATCACGGCAAAGCCGATACCCATGTTAAAGGTGCGATAGCGCTCATCACGCTCGACATTGGCAAAACTCAGTAGATATTCAAATACAGGCGGCACCGGCCAGCTGCTGACATCAATGGTGACAGCCAGATCATCGGTAAGCAGGCGTTCAAAATTATCGAACATGCCACCACCGGTGATATGGGAGAAGCCGTGAATCTCCACATTGCTCTTCATCAGCGTATTGACGGAAGGAACATAGAGTCGGGTCGGGGAGAGCACGCCCTCTATCGCCTTGCGCCCATCAGATAGGGTATCGGTATTGAGATCAGCTTCGCCCAATTCAAGCAGCTTGCGAACCATTGAGAAACCGTTGGAGTGGGGGCCATTGGAGGCAACACCGACAATCACATCACCAGCTGCAATCTTACTGCCATCAACCATCTTCGGACGATCAACCACACCAACACAGAAACCACCGATGTCGTAGTGACCCGGTGCATACATGCCTGGCATCTCGGCTGTTTCGCCACCGACCAGTGAACATTCACAAGTTCGGCATGCATCCGCAATACCCTCAACGACGCCGGCAAGCGTTTCACCAGCCAGTTTGCCGGTAGCCAGATAATCGAGGAAGAAGAGCGGAGTCGCTCCAAGAGCTGCCAGATCATTTACACACATGGCCACCGCATCAATACCGGCCACATGTGGACGATCATGTTGCTGTAGAAGTAACAATTTCGTGCCGACGCCATCGGTACCGGAGACCAAAACGGGCTCTTCCATATGCGAAAAGTCAGGTTTAAACAGGCCGCCGAAACCACCAAGACCGGAGAGAACCTCTGATCGCATGGTTGAATTTACCGCATTTTTAATACGGCCGACAAAGGCATTACCGGCATCAATATCAACACCGGCATCCGCATATGTCAGAGTTTGTTTTGTTTTTTCAGCATCGTTAGACATCGAGATTCTTCACCTTCAAAGCATTGTCCTGAATAAATTTACGGCGTGGTTCAACCGCATCGCCCATCAGAGTAGAGAAGGTCTCATCAGCCATTACTACATCTTCAAGAGTTACCTGCAACAGTGTTCGGACATTCGGATCCATGGTGGTTTCCCACAGCTGCTCAGGATCCATTTCACCCAAGCCTTTATAACGTTGAATACCAAGGCCTTTACGGCCTTCCGTTTCAATTACATCAATAAGCTCATCATAGTGACTGATCTCCCAGCGCTTATCGCCGTGTGTGATGTGTGCTCCTTCACCAACCAAAGCCTGAACGGTGGTACAGAGTTTCAATGCTTCGGAGAACTCCGCCGTACCAACCAGATCCTTCTCGAGTCTGGACATCATCATACGGCCATGGTCGCGACGCTCAAACTGAACCCAGAAGCAACCCTGTTCAGTATCTTCATGAAGCTTCCACTTAAGCGTCTCATCAACGCGTGTTGCAGCATCAAACGCCACACTCAACTCTGTCATCCTTGCTTCCAAAGCTTCGCGATCACGCATCATGGCAATATTGATCTTTCCGGTTTCGATCAGGAACTTGAGCACAACGGGGTCTAGGCGCTGGCTCAATCGGCTGCACAAACGACGAAGTCTGTGAATACTGCGTACAGCCGTCTGTAGACGATCACCGACGATATCTCCAGCCTTTCCTCCAGGCATGTAACGCTTATCTTGCGTACCCATTTCCATAAGAAACTCGAAGAGTTCATCATCGGAAGAAACGTATCGGGAATTTTTACCCTTGGCGACACGATAGAGTGGTGGCTGAGCAATATAGAGGTGGCCACGCTCGATCACTTCCGGCATCTGACGATAGAAGAAGGTGAGTAGAAGGGTAAGAATATGTGAACCATCCACATCCGCATCGGTCATAATCACAATCTTGTGATAACGAAGTTTGGCAATATCGAAATCATCTTTTCCTATACCGGTACCGAGTGCGGTGATCATGGTGCCGATCTCCTGAGAAGAGAGCATCTTATCAAAACGCGCCTTTTCAACATTCAGGATTTTACCCTTCAGTGGCAGAATCGCCTGTGTACGACGATCACGGCCCTGCTTAGCTGAACCGCCCGCAGAGTCACCCTCCACCAGGAAGAGTTCAGATGCTGCAGGATCTTTCTCCTGACAATCCGCAAGTTTTCCGGGAAGGCTTGAGATATCCAGTGCGCCTTTACGGCGTGTAAGGTCTCGGGCTTTTCTCGCTGCTTCACGAGCCATAGCTGCTTCTGCAGCCTTGCCAACAATACGCTTCGCTTCAGTAGGGTTCTCTTCAAACCACTCCGACAACTTCTCGGCTACAGTGCTCTCTACCGCAGGACGAACCTCGGAAGAGACTAGTTTATCTTTGGTCTGGGAAGAGAACTTCGGATCAGGAACCTTGATTGATAGCACAGCCGTCAGGCCTTCACGACTATCATCTCCAGCTAGGGCAATTTTATGTTTTTTCAACAGCCCGTTGGCGTTTGCATAGTTGTTCACACAGCGGGTCAATGCCGCACGAAACCCGGCAAGATGAGTACCACCATCACGCTGAGGAATGTTGTTGGTGAAACAGAAGACGTGCTCCTGATAGACATCGGTCCACTGCATTGATAGCTCGATACCGATATCATCCTTTTCACCTTTAACCGTAATACAATCCTTATGCACCGGTGTGCGGGTACGATTCAGATGTTCAACAAATGCGGTGATACCACCTTCATACTCGAAGAGTTGGCGATTATCATCACGCTCATCAATCAGTTCGATGCGAACACCGCTGTTGAGAAACGAAAGTTCACGTAGACGCTTGGCCAGAATATCAAACGACATATTACGATGTGAGAAGGTTTCAAGGCTGGGCAGGAATCGAACTTCCGTACCGGTACCTTCTGCAGTTCCCACGACCTTCAATGGCTCGACAGTATCACCATGCTCGAAACGGCAGAAGTGAACCTTGCCTTCCCGGCGAATTTCCAGCTCCAGATATTCTGAAAGAGCATTCACTACCGAAACGCCCACGCCGTGCAGGCCGCCTGACACCTTGTAGGAATTACTATCAAACTTACCACCGGCATGCAGAACCGTCATAATCACTTCGGCAGCTGATCGATTCTCCTCTTCATGAATACCAACAGGAATACCTCGCCCATTATCACGAACCGTGACCGAATCATCGGAGTGAAGAATCACTTCAATCTTGTCGCAGTGACCAGCCAGTGCCTCATCGATTGAGTTATCGACCGCTTCATAAACCATATGATGCAGTCCGGTACCATCATCGGTGTCACCAATGTACATACCAGGACGTTTACGAACCGCATCGAGTCCTTTAAGGACCTTGATGCTTTCCGCACCATACGCCTTTTCCTGATCCAGATTATCTTGTTCACTCATGCTGCTCTCTCCATTTCATGGCCGGCAATCACTTCCATCACTGGCCGTACTGCATGCATCTCTTTCTCATTTCCCGTGTTTGCTGAAAGGTGCCACGGATGAATATTTAAATTTTTCGGTATCTTCACACCGTTTGGAACCGTCATTAAAATCTGACCCTGATAGTCGCAAAGTCTTTTAATCAGGCGCTGTTGCCGCTCGGCATCCAAAGCCTCTAGACAGTCGTCCAATAGAAGTAGCGGCGCCAAATGGCGGCGCTCCAATCGAACAGCGCACTCTGCCAGTCTTAGGGCCATTGCGGCCAGCTTTTGCTGACCCCGAGAACCCACCGACCGGATCTCCCGACCGCCAAAGAGGATGCTCAAGCGGTCACAATGTGGACCAACCTGAAGCCTGCCCAGTCTTGCGTCTTCATCTCGCTTGCTGACCAACCTCTCCAACCATGCCTGCTCATCAACGGGTGCGGTCTCCTTCATCTCCAGATGCAGGGTCGTCTCCATCAAATCCATCTCGCCAGACAGTGATTGGTTCAACATCTCAACCATCTCTCTTCTGACTCTCAACACCTGCAATCCAGCTTGCACCATCTGATGTTCCCAGGACTCCAATTCTAAGGCTGAGCGATTTCGACGAATTAACCGGCTTCGCTGCATCAACGCTCTGAGATAGTTCTGATAACACCTCATTGTTGCCGGATCAGCCGCATGAATCACACTATCCAACCAGCGGCGGCGTTCACCCGGAACACCATCAACAAGCTTTCCCGCCTGTGGAGCGTCGGCAATCACTGGCAGTGTCTCCGTCAACTCTTTTCGCCGTGATATTTTCTTACCCTGAAGCAGAACCTCGCTCTTTCCTTTTCTACCCTGCACCTTCACATGCATCGGGCCATAGCGTTTCCAGACACCGCTTACCTGATATGATCCTTCGCCCCAACGAACCAGTTCAGGGTCTCTGGCCTGTCTGAAAGAGCGTCCATGAGCCATCATAAAGACCGCTTCCAATATTGTGGTTTTTCCCGATCCATTACTTCCGGAAAGAAGGTTCACTCCCTCCTCGCACTGCCAACTCACATATTGATGACAACGCAAATCAGTTAGTGAGAACTCCCTGATAGTAAGGCTTGGCGAAAGCGACATGGTAATCGGTTAGATTCTCATCGGCATCACAACATATTTTGAATCATCCGATCCCTCTTCAAGCATCAATACCGGTGAGAGCTCGTCCCTGAACTGAATGCGAACACGGTCCGTATTCACCGCCCCGAGTACATCCCGAAGGTAGCGACCATTAAAACCGATACTCACTTCGCGGCCGGTATAATCAGCATCTACAAACTCTTCGGCCTGTTCCTGCTCAGTGTTATGGGCAGATACATGTACACCATTCGAAGAGAATTGAAGTCGAACATCATGGGTAAACTCATTAGCAACAATCATACTTCTACGAAGTATCTGATCCATTCGGCTGCGATCAACGATTGCCTCTTCAGGGTTATTGGAGGGGATAACGTCCTGATAGACAGGAAACTGAGCATCAATCACTTTGGATGTTAGACTATGCTCTGCGGCATCAAGACGAACCTGGCGCTTACCCAGTGAAAGGGTCACTTGTCCCTCTACTTCATCACAGATCTTTTTAATCTCCGCCACGGCTTTGCGAGGAACAATAGCATGGCAATCTTCTACGCTCTGACCAAGCTTTGCTCCCATCAAGGCCATCCGGTGCCCATCGGTCGCGACCAACTGCAAGCCATGGTCTGAAGAGATTTCGAACAGGGTTCCTGTAAGGTACTTACGTGTTTCATCCGTTGACATGGAAAAGCTGGTTGCTCCGATCATGGTTGCCAAATCTTTACCATCGATCTGAATAGAAAAGTCGGTGTCTTGTTCAGGAATTCCGGGATAATCATCAGCGGGAAGTGTGGATAGTCTGAATTTTGAACGACCACTCTTAATCTCCATAAATGCTGCTTCAGTAATCACTTCAACATCGTTATCGACATCAAGTTCTTTAACAATATCAAACAACTTCTTTGCAGAGACCGTTACCTCACCTTCATTGTGTACGGTTGCTTGCAACGTAGAGCTGACACCAATTTGAAGATCAGTTGCAACAATCTTCAGGCTTTGCCCTGATGACTGCAGTAGTAGATTGGATAAAATGGCGTTGGTACTTCTTTTCTCAACGATATTTTGGCAACGCTGCACATGCTGCAAAAAACTGGTTCTGGGTACTGTGATGTGCATCTTTACTCCTTAACTCAATATATTTTAAAAAATCTAGTCGTATAAGTAGGGGGTGTTAATAACATGAATAAGAATAATTTACATTTATTTTTAAATAGTTATAAACTTTTCTTCTGTGTATAACCTGCTTCTCTACCTGTGGATATAGTGTGCTGTAATGAACCCTTTTGATATGCAATGACTCATTTGGCACTGAACTCCAAAGTTATCCACAGCTATCCATACTACTTCTCCTCAACTTATACATTTTCAATTTCATGAAACTTTTCACGGTTTCAGTAGTGAGATGAGTCGTCTCATCTCATCATCAAAATCTCTATCTTCACCACGCATTTTATCAATCTTCCGATGTGCATATAAAATAGTTGTGTGATCTTTTCCACCAAAAGCGGCGCCGATTTCCGGAAGGGAGTGTGAAGTTAATTCTTTTGAAACATACATCGCAATTTGCCTTGGAAACGCAACAGTTCGCGTCCTCTTCTTGGACTGCATATCACGAAGATGAATATTGTAATAGTTAGCCACACCCTTCTGGATATCATCAATTGAGATTGTTCTAATCTCTTCTTGGAGTTGATCACGCAATACATGACGAGCCATCTCAATATCAATCTTGCGATCGGTGAGTCGGGCGTAGGCGGTGAGTCGGGTCAAGGCACCTTCGAGTTCACGCACATTGTTGGTGATCCTTGATGAAAGAAGATAGGAGACCTCTTTATCCAGATGTACCCCTGCCAGTTCCGCTTTACTAGCTAGAATGGCTAAGCGGGTCTCCAGATTTGGAGGTTGAATATCGGCAACCAGCCCCCAGTTGAATCGTGAACGCAGCCGCTCTTCCAGGTGACTCATCTCTCTGGGACTACGATCAGAGACCAGGATGATCTGTTTGTGAACCTCATGAAGTGCATTAAAGGTGTGGAAAAATTCTTCCTGCGTACTGGTTTTACCAGCAATAAACTGAACATCATCGATAATCAGAACATCCACTTTTCGATACTGTTCACGAAACTGATGGGTGGCACCATTACGGATCGCTGTGATTAACTCATTGGTAAAACGCTCACCGGTTCGATAGGCGATCTTGATATGATCCTTCTGCATCAACTCGTTAGCAACAGCATTAATCAGATGGGTTTTACCCAAACCTACGCCACCGTGGATATAGAGCGGGTTATAACTTTCGCCCGGTTTATCGGCGACTGCTCGTGCTGCGGCATAACAGAATTCATTACTGGACCCGACGACAAAATTTTCAAAGGTGAAGCGAGGGTCAATGTAGCCATCAATATTCTTTGGCTTATCATCGACTTTTTGAGTTGCTGTCGCTTGCGGTAGAGTCAGGGATGCGTCCACATCAAAATGAACCACAACATCTGATTGAAAATGTTCGTCTACCAGAGTTCGAATTTTCTTTTCGCAGTCAGCTTTTAGGCCATCAAGAAAGATTCGACTGGGTACTTTAAGAGAGAGAATATTATCGGAAAACTGGGGGTGAATAGGTGAAATCCACGCATCAAATTTGGATGCCGGAATATCCTCTTTTAATTGATCGACAATGAATTGCCAGCGGTTTTCCCAATCTTGTTTCACCATCGGCTCAATTGTACATGCTTGAATGCGGTTATCCACAACCTTCATCTGTATGTAACGTGATTTTGAGATCTCATTCTACTAAGAGGTAGATAGCTTGACATCAACATGGTGAAACATATAGTTCGCGACCCTTTAATTTCGAGGAGCTGGATATGAGTTTCACATTTAAACCAAGTCGCATTCGCCGCGCACGTACTCACGGATTCCGTGCACGTATGGCTACCCGCTCTGGACGCGCAATCATTAATCGCCGCCGTGCCAAAGGCCGCAAACGGTTGTCTGCCTGAGTAGAGAGTTTCCGCCTGAATATCGCTTAAGGTCAAAATCTGACTTTAACGGTTTAAAAGGCGGTCGCCGGATACATGTTGACGGACTACGCTTTGTATATAAAAAAAGCAGCCGTCAACATGCCCGATTGGGACTTGCTGTCTCAAGAAAATATGGAAATGCTGTAAAGAGAAACAGACTTAAGCGAAGGCTTAGAGAGACGTTTCGACAGCACCCCTTCCGATCACACTCCTTTGATCTACTTGTTTATCCTTCAGTCGATGCCTCTCATGATTTTGATGTTTCCGGACAGATGACAAGAGCATTGAACCGAATTATCAGAGATGAATGTGGTGATAAACCGTGAAAAAAGTGCTGATTATACTTGTCCGCTTTTATCAGTACGTGATTTCACCGATACTCCCAGCTAGATGTATTTATACTCCTACCTGCTCGCAATATGCAGTTGAAGCAATACAACGTTATGGCGCAATGCGTGGTGGATGGTTAGCGTTCCGGCGCCTGTGCAGTTGTCATCCGTTCTCAAAGGGCGGTTATGATCCTGTTCCGTAAAGGTTTTTAATGTTTTTTGTTGGTTGAAGGAGTTTAAATCATGGAACAACGCAATGTGATTCTGGCGTTTGCCCTATCCATGTTGATCTTGCTGGGGTGGGGAATGCTTTTTCCACCTGTGGAGCAAGCTGATCAGGTAGAGACCCCTAAAGCATCAGTTCAAGAGAGCGTCAGCGCCGAGGGGGACTCTTCAGTGCCTGAACAAAGGCCTGACTTTGATGAGGTACCGACACTGAAGGATGCCGCTGTTCCCACCCCTCCAGCATCAGTAAAAACCCTGAAAACCCAAGCGATTACCGGCAAAACCATTACCATTGGTAATGATCTTCTCAAGCTTGATATTAACCAACGTGGCTGGATTGTGGCGGCCCGCCTGACTCAGTATAAAGAGACGCTCGAAGCAGATTCACCGCTGGTCTCTGTCCTGGGAGAAGATGAACCTCACGCTCAATACCTGAATAGCGGACTGCTGGGTGAAAAGGGTGTATCTGATTTCTCTTTGGTTTCAAAAGAAAATGTTAATGGTGCTGATCGTGTTCACCTTCGAGCTAAATTGGCTGATGGAAGGTCTTGGGATCGAATCTATACCTTTACCAAGGGCTCTTATCTGATTGATGTTGAAGACAGGGTTCAGAACGGTCTAGATGTTAAAATCTTCAGACAGGTGGTTGAGCGTTATCCGGATCGTGAATCTTCGACTTTCTATGAGCATGCCGGACCGATTGCTCTGATTGAGGATAAACTTCAGGAAGTCACCTACGATGACCTCGATGAAGCAGGGACCGTTCGTATGGCCGCCGCCGGTGGTTGGACCGGAAATATGAACCGCTATTTCATCACAGCCTTCTATTCCGATCAAAACCGGGATCACCGCTATTATTTCAAGGGCGATGGTCGTTCATATCAATCGGGCATGATTGATGATGGTTTGATGGATGGTGATACAGCTCGCTTCAAATCGAATATCTTTATCGGGCCTAAACGCATTCCGTTGATGCAGGAACTGAATGTAGGACTGGAGAGAAGTATCGACTATGGTTGGTTCGCATTTATCTCCAAGCCGTTGCATGATGGTTTGTCATGGTTCTATAAATATGTACCCAACTACGGTTGGTGTATCATTCTTCTTCTGATCTGTATCAAGATTATCTTCTTCTACCCGACTCAGAAGTCGTACGAATCGATGGCTGCCATGCGCAAATTGCAGCCTGAACAGAAGCGCCTTCAGGAGCGCTTTGGTGATGATCGTCAGCAGCTGGGTCAGGAGATGATGGCGCTCTATAAGAAGCACAAGGTGAATCCACTGGGCGGCTGCTTGCCGATTCTGATTCAGATACCTGTCTTTTTTGCACTCTATAAAGTGTTGTTGATGTCGATCGAGATGAGACAAGCTCCGTTTATCGGTTGGCTAGAGGATCTCTCTGTTCAGGATCCTTACTTTGTTCTTCCTGTGCTGATGGGTATATCCATGTTCATTCAGCAACGCCTTAACCCTCAGCCACCTGATCCGATGCAGGCCAAGATTATGTCATTCCTGCCAGTGCTGTTTACAGTCATGTTCCTCTTCTTCCCGGCAGGCCTTGTACTTTACTGGGTTGTGAACAACGTCCTCTCCATTGTCCAGCAGCGTCTGGTGATGAGTAAGATGGGTGTTGAATAATCTAAATAGGTTGATGCCGTGACTACGATTGCTGCTATCGCCACGCCTGCAGGGCGTGGCGGTGTCGGTATCATTCGGATCTCTGGAGAGAAGGCGACGGCTATTGCGGTGAAGCTCTCCGATCGTTCTTTAGCGACACCAAGAGAAGCTCAGCTTTGTCGATGGCTAGACCCTGACGGGTCGGTGATTGATTCGGGCGTCGCCCTCTATTTCAAAGCTCCACACTCTTATACGGGTGAAGATGTGGTAGAGATTCAGGCTCACGGAAGTCCTGTTCTTCTGCATGCTCTTCTGCAACGAATCTTTGATCTTGGCGCACAACCTGCCGAACCTGGTGAATTTACACGGAGAGCCGTAGCGAACGGAAAAATGGATCTCTCTCAGGCAGAGGCGGTGATTGCCTGTATTGATGCTTCAACACTTCGTGCTGCCAAGCTGGCGCAACGTCACTTGCATGGCGAGTTTGGCTCTAAAGTTCAAAGCCTCATGCATGACCTGACAGGTGCAGTGGCTCACGTTGAGGCGTGTCTGGACTTCCCTGAAGAAGAGATACCCACGCTCTTTTTTGATCAGATCAGAAAGGACCTTCTGGAACAGGTGGTAAAACCGATTCGTCTTTGGCTTGAAGCCGCCCCGTTGGGGGAGCGCTTGTTTGATGGGGCGACAGTGGCGATTATCGGCGCACCGAATGTAGGGAAGTCGAGCCTGTTGAATCGATTAACGGGAAGGGATAGGGCGATTGTCAGCGATATTCCGGGCACTACGCGGGATGTTCTTGAGATCGATTTTGAAGTCGAAGGGATACCTGTACGGTTGGCTGATACAGCAGGCATTCGTGAGAGTGAAGATGTGATTGAGAAGGAGGGCATTCGCAGGGCGGAGATGGCTGCGGATGATGCTGACCTTGTGCTCTTTGTTGGCGATGCTTCCCGACCGGAAACCTGGCAAGTTGATCACCATGTCGATATCAAGTTGATGAATAAGACCGATCTTGTTCAAGAAGGGTATGCTGATGATTTCTACCCTCTTTCTGCCAAACATGGCATTGGTGTGGATGCAGTGATGGAGAGATTGGCCGAACTTCTGAGTGTTGTTGATGCCGGGGAAGAGAGTTTGATGGTGACTCGATCACGACATCGTCAGGCTCTGGAGAGCGCTCTTGCTCATGTTGAACGGGGGCTTGATATGCTTGGTTCGGAAGAGCATCTGGACCTTGTTGCACTGGAGTGGAGACGCGGATGGTCATCGCTTGGAGAGATTCTCGGGATTGGAGATGTTGAGTTTATTCTCGATCGAGTCTTCTCGGAGTTCTGTGTAGGGAAATAGAAAAAGGTTTATTTTTCTTGAATTTCAGCACCTGTAGCCGTCATAATGCACGGCTCATTGTCAAAACAGAGTTTGAGGGTAGAGACGGCACAAGGCCATTTCACTCCCAGATGTTTTTATTTAATACCACTAGGGAGGATATATGTCCGTTAAGCATCCTGTCATTTCCGTAACCGGTTCTTCCGGCGCGGGTACCAGTACAGCGAAGGTCGCACTTGAGCACATTTTTCATCGTGAGCAGATTACTGCTGCGATTGTAGAGGGTGACTGCTTTCATAAGTATGGCCGCATTGAATTTAAAGAGAAGGCCAAAGAGTTTGAGGCGGCAGGCAAGCGCCTGAGCCACTTTTCTGATGAAGCCAACCTGTTCGATAAGATTGCAGAGCTGTTCAAGAGCTATGGCGATACCGGTCGCGGTAAGGCCCGTACTTATGTGCATGATGATCAGGAAGCTGAGTTGTATGGCGTTGCATCGGGCCTTTTCACCGATTGGCGTGATATTGGCGAAGGCTCGGACTTTCTCTTTTATGAAGGCCTTCATGGTGGCGTAGAAGAGGTTCGTCCTTATACCGACCTCTCCATGGGTATTGTTCCTGTTGTGAATATCGAGTGGATCCAGAAGATCCATCGCGACTCTGCAATGCGCGGCTACTCTACCGAAGCCGTGGTAGAGAACATCCTCTCTCGTATGCATGACTATGTGCATTTCATTACTCCGCAGTTCACATACACCGATATCAACTTCCAGCGCGTGCCTCTGGTTGATACATCCAACCCATTCGTGGCGCGCGATGTGCCGACTCCTGATGAGAGCCTGATGGTGATCCGTATTCGTCAGCCACAGAAGTTCGGTGTGGACTTCCCATATCTGCTGTCGATGCTGAATGGATCATTCATGTCTCGTCGTAACACACTCGTTGTTCCATCAAGCAAGATGCTGTTGGCGATGGAGTTGATTCTTGCTCCAATCATCCACGAGATGCTGGAGAAGAAGCGCGCTGCTTCCTGAATCCTTCTAGCTGCTCTAATCAAGGGAGGCTTCGGCCTCCCTTTTTTTGTGGCTATCCGATAGGCTGTGGTTCATATAAGTCAAACCACTAGATGTAGTGCCTCTGTTTAATTTTATCAAATATCCCTGTGCTTTTCTGGATTTCGCCAGAATAGATACGTAACCTGCTCCGTCCCATGGCAAAAGATAAACATATGTTCCACGTGAAACATCCCGACGGCCCTGTCGATGTGCTGGTGGTTGGTGCCGGGCACGCTGGTTGTGAGGCTGCTTTGGCGGCAGCTCGCCGCGGCGCTCGCGTTCGGCTCATTACCCAGAACCTTGATACGATCGCCAAGATGTCTTGTAACCCGGCCATTGGCGGTGTCGGAAAAGGGCACTTGGTTAGAGAGGTCGATGCGCTCGGGGGGGCTATGGGGTTCGTGGCCGACCGTTCCGCCATTCAGTATCGCGTGCTTAATCAGAGAAAAGGGCCAGCGGTTCAGGCGACCCGGGCGCAGTGTGACCGTCGAATTTATCACATGGTGATGCGCTCGATGCTCGATGCTCAGTCGACGCTATCGCTACATCAGGGAACCATTCGGGAGCTGTTGTTTGAGGGTGATCGCGTTTGTGGTGCGGTGGATGAGCTGGGCGTTGCACACCATTCAGCTGCGGTTGTTTTGACGACAGGAACTTTTCTGGGTGGCCTTGTACATGTTGGTGAGAAGCAGTTCTCGGCAGGCAGGGTTGGCGATGCGGCTGTGTCGGGCTTGACCGATGAGCTCTACAGAAGGGAGCTTCGTCTAGGGAGATTAAAGACGGGGACACCTCCACGGCTTGATCGTAGAAGCATCCGTTGGGATGCGCTGGAGGCGCAACCAGGCGATATGGCAGCGATCCCATTTTCCTTTGACAGTGAGAAGCTGGTTTCTGATCAGGTTCCCTGTGCCATTACCCGCACCACAGAGAGAACACACGAAATTATTCACGAGAACCTTCAGCGTTCACCAATCTATTCCGGTAGCATTGAAAGCCGGGGGCCGCGTTACTGTCCTAGTATTGAGGATAAGGTTGTCAGGTTTGCCGATAAAACCAGCCATCAGATTTTCCTAGAGCCTGAAGGGCGTGATCACGATGAGGTTTATCCGAACGGCATCTCAACCTCACTGCCGATCGATGTACAGTGGGCTTTTGTACGCTCTATTACTGGCCTCGAGAGCGTAAAGATTATACGCCCCGGTTATGCCATTGAGTATGACTATGTTGACCCGACCGAGTTGCTTCCATCGCTTGAGTGTAAAAAGGTTAGAGGGCTGTTTCATGCCGGTCAGATTAATGGCACAACAGGCTACGAAGAAGCTGCCGCTCAGGGGCTTTTGGCGGGTGTTAATGCAGCGGCCTGTTCGTTGGGGATTGAGGCGTGGGTACCGAACCGTTCCGAGGCCTATATGGGCGTGATGGTTGATGATCTGGTAAATAAAGGGATTTCCGAGCCTTATCGAATGTTTACATCAAGGGCTGAATTCCGGTTGCAGCTTCGTGAAGATAATGCCGATATCCGTCTTGGCGAGACTGCAATCCGTTTGGGCCTCTACTCGGAGCGGCGAAAGACTGGTTTTGAGCTTCGGCTTGAGTCTCTTAATAAAGGGATCGAAGAAGTTAAAGCTACGATGCTGGGTACAGGCAAGGCATGGCGTGACAAATTTGAAGGGGCCGGATTACCTGTTCCGCAGCAGAGTATGTTGTTTGCCGCTTACTGCCACCGTCAGGATGTTGATGTTGATGCAGCTCTCAGCTTACTTGATTCGTCTGCACATCTTGCCGAGCGGGAGCGAGCCAGTCTGAAGGCATTTATACATTATGAGGGCTATCTGGATAAACAGGACCTTGAAGTAGAGCGCTTCAAGCAGATGGAAGCCGAGTTGATTCCTGATGGTTTCGATTACCAGGCGGTTAAAGGGTTGAGTCATGAGTGTTGTCAAAAGCTGCAGGAGAGTAGGCCGCTTAGTTTAGGTCAGGCAGCCAGGGTTTCGGGCGTAACCCCTGCCGCCATTACTGCATTAATGATTCGTCTGCATCAGGTTCGACCGTGAGCAGAGAGGGTTTGGAAAGATATTGCGCTGAGGTTCTTCGCTTTAGAAAAGCGCTCAATCTCACATCAGTGAAAGATGAGTTTGAGTTTATGCGCCGCTTTGTTGACCCTTCTGTTGCCTTGGCCCAATGGATGCCACAGGGTGGAAGGCTTCTTGATATTGGCAGTGGTATGGGCGTTCCCGGGATTCCGCTGCTGATTGTACGGCCGGACTTGCAGGGCGTGTTGGTAGAGAGAAGAAAGAAGCGTGCCGAGTTTCTTCGGCATCTGGCACGGGTTCTTAAGCTGGATGTTGAAGTTTACGATGCGGATATTAACGACCTTCCGCATCTGGGCGTGGATGTCTGTGTGGCCCGAGCCGTAACGCATGTTTCCGAGTTGCTTGATATGTGTTCTCCGCATGCAAATGAAGGCGCAGTTGCCGTCCTGCCGGTTCCACAGAGCTCAGAGCCGGTGCTCGTTGAGGGGTGGGGTTTTGAAGGGCGACATACGATAGAGGCAGGGGATAGTCAGCAGGTGCACTGTTATGGCTTCCATCGAGATCAATTGAACCAGGGGGATGTTTCACGTGAAACATAAGAACTTCGGGCCGGTTATGGCCATTGCCAATCAGAAGGGGGGTGTGGGTAAAACCACAACCAGTATCAATCTGGCGGCATCGTTGGCTGCTCTGGATAAGCGAGTGCTTCTATTGGATCTTGATCCTCAGGGGAACACCACTTCGGGATTGGGTGTAGACAAGAAGAGTGTTGAAAAGGGAATGTACGATGTGCTCACCGGTGAAGCCAATGTTCAGGATGTGTTGGCCGAAAGCGGATGTGAAGGCCTATGGCTTGTTCCGGCCAGCATGGACCTAGCGGGAGCTGAGGTTGAACTTGTTTCCGTAGAAGGTCGTGAGAATATCATGCGAGAAGCCTTCGCCGCCTATCAGGGCGAACCATTTGATTATATTATTATTGATTGTCCACCCGCACTTAATCTTTTAACACTCAATGCTTTAACCGCATCTGACCGTGTTTTGATCACACTACAGACAGAGTTTTATGCGATGGAGGGGCTAACACAGCTGATTGATACCATTCGACGAGTCAGGCAGGGGCTTAACCCCGAACTCTCTATGGATGGCATTTTGCTTACAATGGTGGATCGACGGAATAATCTGGCTCAACAGGTTGAGGAAGAGGTTCGTGCCTACTTCGGCAACCAGGTCTATAAAAATATTATTCCGAGAAATGTACGATTGTCAGAAGCGCCGAGTTTCGGCGTGCCAGCCATGTACCACGATATTCGCTCCACGGGAGCACAAGCATACCTTCAGGTAGCGCAAGAGCTGATTCAGCGTCAGGCAGTATAAGGAGACAACGGAGATGAAAACACCGATTAAGAAGCGGGGACTGGGACGAGGCCTGGATGCCTTACTGTCTGATAAACCAAACAAAGACATTATAGCAGAGTCTTCTAACATATTGATTTCTAAGATAAAACCAAACAGATATCAGCCCAGAACACACTTCGATTCAGATGAACTGAAAACCTTAACAGAGTCCATTCGTAAAGAGGGTGTCATCATGCCTATTCTGGTGCGTCCCGCCGGAGATGGTTACGAGTTGATTGCTGGCGAACGCCGCTGGCGAGCTTCGCAAGCGGCTGGTCTTCAGGATATTCCAGCAGTAGTACGTGATGTGGATGATCTGCAAGCCTTAGAGCTGGCGATTATTGAGAACGAGCAACGCGATGACCTGACCTCCATTGAATCGGCTCGTGCCTATCAGCGCCTGATGGATGAGTTTGCCTATACACAACAGCAGGTGGCTGAGCGCATTGATGTATCACGTGTTCACGTCAGTAATACGATTCGACTGCTTCAGCTGCCTGAACCAATCCAGAAAATGATTGAGAATCGTGAAGTCAGTATGGGTCATGCACGTCCTCTCGTCGGTCTTGAGCGTTCTACAGCCATTGCGCTTGCCAAGAGCTGTATTGAGCATGAGTGGAGTGCCCGGCAGATGGAGCGAGAAGCTAAAAAGGCTGCTCAGGGAAAGCTTTCGAACCCTAAAAAGCCAGCCACTGATGCCGATGTGGCCGCTCTTCAGGATGAACTCAGTCGCAAGTTGGGGCTACCGGTTACTTTCCAGTGCAAGAAGAACGGCGCTGGAGAGCTTCGTATCGCCTATACGCGACCAGAAGAGCTGGATGGGGTGCTTAAGCGTTTGAGGCGCCCTCTGTGAGCTCTGAGTGAACGTTGGTGGGGTAGCCTATAGGGCGATCAGTTGGTCAGGTAACATCGATGGTTGCCTGCAGTGGATCGATCAGTGTCGTCTGCCTCACCATTTTGAGATTCGTGAGAGTAGGGATGCAGAGGCTGTAGCCCGGGCAATCGAGACGATGGAGGTGCGTGGCGCACCGGCTATCGGTGCGATGGCAGCCTTTGGTCTTGCTTTGGCCTTTATGACTGATCAAGCCCGCTTCGAGGAGTACTGGCTTCCCCGTTTTCGTCGAACCCGTCCAACAGCCGTGAATCTTTTCCATGCTTGTGATGCCATGCAAGCTATCGCTTTGAACGAAGTGACCGATCAGATCATGCTTGATGCAGCTTGTGCCTATGCAGATACAGAAGTGATGCGTTGCAAAACGATGGGCGAGCATCTGGCCGAGGTACTGGCTATTGGCGAGCGTCGGATACAGACCCACTGTAATGCCGGCTGGTTGGCAACTGTCGATTGGGGAACCGCCCTCTCTGGCATCTATCATCTGGCCCGTGCCGGTGAATCACCCTCGGTATTGGCCGATGAGACACGTCCGCGTCTACAGGGCGCAAAACTTACTGCTTGGGAACTCTCACAAGAGGGGATTTTGTGCAATATTCAGGCGGATGGAGCGGCAGCCTGGATGATGGCTCAGGGGAAAGTTGATGCGGTTGTTGTCGGTGCCGACAGAATCGCTGCCAATGGTGATGTGGCCAATAAAATTGGGACCTACATGCTGGCGCTGGCGGCACGAGAACATGGTATTCCCTTTTACGTGGCAGCTCCCGAGAGTACGTTTGATTTAGTGTGCAGTTCCGGCAAAGATATTCCCATTGAAGAGAGGGGTGAGAGCGAAGTGCTACAGGTTGAAGGGATAAATCGTCGTGGTGAAATGGACTCCGTTCGCATCACGGTGAAGGGCGTCGGAGCGAATAACCCTGCCTTTGATGTAACGCCCAATCATCTGATTACTGCGATCATCAGCGAGAAAGGCCCTTGGAAGCCCTGAAGCGAATCCTGTTTATGACGGGGTTGCTACTCTGCGGAGTAGCAAACGCAGCCGAACATAAGATAAAAGATATAGAAATCGAAGGGTTAGAATACTCAAAGGCGCGTATTGTGATGCGCGAGCTGCCTTTCAGCGTCGGCGAGATATGGCGGCCTGGATTGGCTGAACAGGGCTCTCGCAGGCTTAGAAACCTCGGCCTTTTTAGTGAAGCATATGTCACGCCGCCAGATGCCAATGGCGTGGTCCATGTGAGGGTGAATGATCGCTGGCCGTTGTGGATACTGCCGGAGGCAAGTCGTTCCGATAACGGTGCCTCCTCAGCAGGTATCACACTGACCGAGCACAATATGTGGGGCTTGCATCACCATCTGAGATTGGCCACACGCAGGGATACCGGAAAAAACTTTTCTGGTAACAATGGCAGCTCCTATCAGGCCTCTTATCTGTGGCGGCGAATCAACGATAGCAATTTCGGTGTTGATGCCGCGCTCAACGATGGCACGACAATCTTTGATGCCTATCAGAATGGTGTAGTAACCAGTAGTTACTTGCAGGACAATCAGAATTGGAGTGCCGGTATCCGCTATGCTTTCGGGCCCGTACCCGGCGAAGGATGGGATATCCGCCTAGGGTTTTCTGCCAATAAGTCAGCTTACTCACTGCGCAGTGGCCCAGCCCTTTCAGATGTAGTTGGTTTACGACGTCAGTCGGCTCAGTTTTCAGCGAGCTTTCGCATGGTTGATGACCATATTACATGGCTGACTGGAACGGAGATCGATTACTCCGCTGATGTGGCTCACAAATCTCTCGGATCAGACATCAACAGTTATAGCCAAACCGTCTCATGGCGCCGCCACCTTGATCTGGGAAGTCAGAACACACTCGGTTACAGAATCAATGCAGGACTACGTACGGGAAATATTCTTCGTGACGGACTCTTTGATGTGGGCAGTCGAAATGAGATGCGTGGTTACTATCCCGGGGAACTGCAGGGCAATGCCTACATTTACGGAACGCTTGAAGGGCGGCATCCACTATCAATCAATAGCAATGTACAGCTTGTGGCGTTTGTTGATGCCGGACATGTCAACAGCGATGGGCGTAGTGCACTTGGAAAGACTGTTATTGCCGGTGTCGGTGGCGGTGTTCGCTGGACTCTACGCTGGCTGGTCAACGGTACCATTCGGGTGGATGGTGGTTACGGATTTGCAACCAAGAAATGGCGTCTATACTTAGGAACAGGCCAGGCATTCTAAGTTGCCTTGCCGGGAGTCAGGCATGAAAGCATTTCGATATATTCTTATTGTGGTGGGCGTGTTGCTGTTGGTGGTTATCGCCACACCTTTTTTAATTCCGGCCGATCAGATTCGGCAGGTTGTTGAAGAGGAGGCGACCAAAGCTGCCGGGGTGCCGGTAAAGATCGAGTCGCTTTCAGTCTCTCTCATCCCAACGCCATCATTATCGATCAAAAACCTCACTGTGGTTGATGTTGCGGAAGGAACACCGAAGCTGGCTGTCGGCTCAGGGTCACTGGCTGTTGAGTTCGGACCACTCTTTGACGGCCGTGCAGAGGTTTCCGCCATTACCTTTAAAGAGATTGTATTGCGCGTATCCGAAGCGGCCAAGGGTAAAGGTGTCCACGTGGTGCGTATCGACAAGGTTACTGGAGCCATTAACCTATCTGAGAACAAGTTAACGATGCCGAATTGGAAGGCGAATCTCTACAAAGGCGATGTGGTTCTCAATGCTGAGCTGACGCCACTGGAGGGAAAAGAGCGTACGCTTTCGGCTGATATCAATGCTGGTGATGTTCAGATGCTGCCATTGATGAAGGATACTGCCGGTAACGATAAGGTCTCGGGAACGTTCAATTCGACCCTGAAAGTATCGGCCAAGGGCGCTGATGAGAACGCGATGCAGAGAACACTTAAGGTGGATGGCCCTGTTCAGTTAAGCCAAGGTCAGTTTGAAGGCATTGGCCTTTCTGGTATTGCTGCTGCTCTAGTGCATGGCAACGTGACCGGCGCTGGAGGAGGCGCCATCCTGTTCGATGTGTTCAAGACTCAGTTGAAGGTGCGCGGCCAAGATATCTATCTCAACAATATTAAACTCGACTCTTCGGCATTTAATGCCGAGGGCCAAGTCACAATCAAAGGCAACGGCAAGCTTGATGGTGAGATTATGACCAGTGGCATGAAGGGCCTCTCCGGAGCCAAGCTGATGGTGGGCGGTACGACGGACAGCCCGAATATCTATCCGGCCCCATCATCTATGATTGGCGGTACCATCGGCGCAACCATTGGCGGCCCTGCTGGAGCAGCGGTGGGTGCAAAGATCGGTGGTGCTGCGGGCAATGCGATCGAAGGGGTCGGTGGTGCTATTAAAGGTTTGTTTGGAAAGTAAAAAATAGCAGAGTAGATCAGCCATGATGACCGCAACAGCACTTACTGTGACCTCTTATGCATTTCCTGCCACCCTGCTGACAGGCGTGACAATGTGGTATGGAAAAAGCAGAGAAATTGAGTGGAGCATCTGGGAACCGTTCATGGTGACGCTCCCCTTTATTATGGTCTATCTCTATATGCTCTTCACCTTTGGTGGAATCCGAGCAGCAGTAGTCGAGATGGGCTTTCACCCGATTGCCGTGGTTTTGATTGCAGGGCTTGGCGGCTTTTTTGCCGGCTTGAGTTTGTTACCGCGCCTCTTCTATTCAGACAAAGATGTTCCTAGGGTGATGATGACGATGACCACCGCTTTCCTGATCGGGCTTTTATGCTTGAAGATGTTCTTTCTGATGGCGGCCATTGCCAATCCCAAGGCGCTGATCTCTCCCGAATAAAGTGCGAAAGCGGGTGTTAATAGGCTCTACTCCTCAGGCCAGTCGTAGGATGAGACCTCGCCATGAAAGGCGAATAGCACCAGTCTTGTGAAGGCAAAGGTGGCTGAAAGTGAGAACCCGGCGATGAGGTTGACTAGAATTTTTGCACCGATGGAATCCGCCTTTACAAAGTAGCGTGGCATGAGCACAAAACTGCCGACCATTCCGGCGCTGATCACCTGTAATATCCAGAAGAAGATCCAGATGGGGGAGCGTTGATAGAACGCTTCGACAGAGCCGAAAAAGATAAATGCCATCAACACAACGGTAAGCCAGGGCATGAAGAGAAAAATGATTTCAAATGGCGCCAGTTTGGTTAGATGACGGCCCTTCGAATGAACCATCGAAGCGAACACGGCGATGATACATGTGTAGATCAGCAGCGATTGTAGAATTGCACCCATAAACATCCACCTGCAAGAGAGCTGATGAGACATTACACGAGAACAGTGGCTGAAGTACAGGGATTGAAATGAGAAGATCGGCGCATCTCTCTTGGTCAATGAGAGAGCTTTACTGTAAATTGCCGCGGCGGAGTGGTTCGGATAGTCGCGTTGGGTGTGTGCTTGCATATGCTCACCGAGGAAAGTCCGGGCTGCACTGGGTAGGATGCCGGATAACGTCCGGCGGGGGTGACCCCGGGAAAGTGCTACAGAGAATAGACCGCCAAACTTGTTTGGTAAGGGTGAAAGGGTGCGGTAAGAGCGCACCGTCCCGCGCGGTAACGCACGGGAGCTGAGGTAAACCCCATCTGCAGCAA
>Ga0316191_10000670_pt1 | contig 22569 bp, 22 predicted proteins | sample Eddworburr2cm_MG_FD_204928 | JGI IMG/M metagenome (GOLD analysis project Ga0316191, IMG submission 204928) | Coastal sediment microbial communities from Maine, United States - Eddy worm burrow 2 cm | ecosystem: Environmental > Aquatic > Marine > Coastal > Sediment | place: USA: Maine... | reverse complement strand
GGTGACTCAGGTCCAGAACAACACGCGTCTTGCTATTTTCCGACCATATACGGACATTTTCGACCGATGAGCCCGCGAACGCCGCTGGAGCCAACAGTAGTAGCAGGACATAGGTAGTCAGTCTGATTTGAGCCATCAAGCGAAATCTCGAAGCCAGAATTCGGGATTATGTCGGCTGAGTATACGAATCTGACAGAAAAAACCAATAGTTTTCGCTGAAAAATTATAAAGATAACTGACTTACTTAATCTTTTTGATTATTGGTGTCAGTCACCTTATTTCTATTCTAAGGTGACTGACACCTTTAGAGTGAGTCGAGATTCAAGGGCTTTGCCGCGGTCGCTGAGACCGACCAGATCGGCGGATCGGCCTTCACCGTCATAGGTGAGCGTGAGCGACAAATCCGCCTGCTCGGTTATGCCCGGCGCACGATCGGGCCATTCGACAATGCGGCAGCCGTTGTCCAGCTCGTTCCAGCCGAGATACCGCAGCTCCTCCTCGTCTGAAACCCTATATAAATCAACGTGATATATATTCCCCCTCGAAAGCGAATAGGGCTCGACGAGTGTGTACGTCGGGCTCGGCACGGGCCCCTCATGGCCCGCCGCCCGGATCAGGGCCCGCGCAAATGTTGACTTTCCGGCGCCCAGTTCGCCCCTGAGTAACAGCGTCCAGCCGGCCAGGTCGGCGGGCAGCGCATCGAGCACCTCCTGGCCGAAGGCAATGGTGGCCGCTTCATCCGGCAGAAAGCGCTTCATGGATTGAGGACTGCCCTGAGTTCGTGCATGAGGTCCGATGCGATCAGTCCGCGCTCCCCAGCCACTGCGGCCCGATCGCCCGCGCGCGCATGGATCTCAACGCCAGCCGCCGCTGCCTGATCGGGATCGAAACCCTGCCCAAGCAATGCGGCAACTACCCCGGTCAGTACGTCTCCCATGCCAGGCGAAGCCATGCCCGGGTTTCCGGAAGTACACAACATCGGGACAGACCGGGACGAGGAGATCAGCGATCCTGCGCCTTTGAGTACAGCGGTACCCCCGTATTTCTCGACCAGCGCGGCCAATGCCGCCGGTCGGGCTGCCTGAACGTCTTTCGTGGACATTCCCAGCAGTGTAGCTGCTTCTCCCGGGTGCGGCGTAATGACCCGGTTGTTGACTGCTACCGGGCTGGCGGCCAGCAAATTGAGTGCATCGGCATCCCAGACAGCCGGCTTCGTTTCCGCGGCGACGCGCCTGAACATCTCATGAGCCCAGGCGGATTGCCCCAGTCCCGGACCAAACGCGAGAACATCTGCTTTCTCAAGCAATGGCTCGAGGTCAGCAGCACCGGCCACGGCGTGTGACATCAGTTCAGGCCGGGACGCGACCAGGATCGCCGCGTGCGAGGGATGTGTCGCAATGCTTACTCTTCCCGCCCCGGTCCGCAATGCCGCCTCGCCGGCCAGGCGCACGGCACCCGGCATGCCTTCCCCGCCGCCAATAATGACCACATGGCCAAAGTCACCCTTGTGAGCCGCTCGCGGACGCGGTTTGAGTACGCCAGCCAGCAGTTCGTCATCGATACGGCGGTACCCCGGCTCTATGCCTTCTCGATACGCGTCCGGAATATCAAGCCCGGCGAACCGGATTTCACCGCAGTAAGCGGGCGCATCGCCCAGGAACAAGCCCGATTTCAGACCGACAAAGGTCACCGTAAGATCTGCGTGAACAGCGCATCCGAGCACCTGCCCGGTATCTCCGTGAATGCCCGTCGGGATATCCAACGCCAATCTGGGCGCGGCATGAGCATTGATCGCCGCGACCGCGTTCGCAAACTCACCGCCGACGTCACGTTCGAGTCCGCTACCCAGAATTCCGTCAACCAGCAGGTCTGCCTCGGCATCCAGCGCGCCCGACCAGTGCGATACCACTCCGCCTTCCGCAATAAAATCGCGGTAAGCGATCGCTGCGTCGCCGCTGAGTTTGTCCGGGTCGACCAGCGTCAGAACAGAAACAACGGTACCTTCCTGCGCCGCGATGCGTGCCACGACGAAGCCGTCACCGCCGTTATTACCGGCGCCACAGACGATTTGCCACCGCTTGGCTGCCCCGAAAGCACGTCGTGCCTCACGCACCGCGGCTTCGCCGGCGCGGGTCATCAGCGTGTAGCCGGGAACACCATGATCCTCGATCGTTGTGCGATCGGTCTCACGTACGGCAGCAACAGAGTAAATGTTTGTCGGCAGGCTTCGCATAGTCATGATTATACTGTCAGCCAATCCGGAACTTACATAGACTCGCATGCACGACCAATACGGCAATACCGATATGACGGCGCTCAGGGATGAGATTGTCGGCTGGTGCCGTGAACTCGGCTTTCAGCAAGCCGGTATCAGCGACATTGACCTGGCGACTGCAGAAACCCGGCTGCATGACTGGCTCGCCGAGCGATTTCACGGCTCCATGCACTACATGGAGCGACATGGCAGTAAACGCAGTCACCCTGAAGAACTCGTGCCGGGCACCGTTCGCGTCATCTCCGTGCGCATGGACTACCTGCCAGAGCCGCAGGCTCAGGCGACGCGATTGCTGGATCACGATTCTCGCGCTTACGTGTCTCGATACGCGTTGGGGCGCGACTATCATAAAGTTATGCGCGGGCGCCTGCGCGCGCTGACGCGCCGCATCGAGGGCCGCGTAGGCCAATTCGGCTGCCGCGTCTTCGTGGACAGTGCGCCCGTTCTCGAAAAAGCCATCGCCGAGAAAGCCGGGCTGGGCTGGATTGGGAAACACACGAACGTCATCAACCGTAACGAAGGTTCCTGGTTCTTTCTCGGCGAACTCTACACAGACTTGCCACTGCCCGTGGATGAGGCGGAAGAGTCGCACTGCGGGTCATGCACAGCGTGTATCGATGTCTGCCCGACCAAAGCAATCGTCGCGCCCTACTCGCTTGATGCGCGGCGCTGCATTTCCTATCTCACGATCGAATCGAAAGCGCCTATTCCTATTGAATTTCGCAAAGCTATCGGCAACCGCATATACGGCTGTGATGACTGCCAGCTATTCTGCCCCTGGAACAAGTTTGCGAAACTGAGCATGGAAGCCGACTTTGCGCCGCGGCACGACCTCGACAAGGCTGAACTCACCGACCTGTTCGCCTGGGACGAAGATACCTGGCTCAAGCGGACAGAAGGCAGCGCGATCCGCCGAATTGGTTATCAGCAATGGTTACGCAACATTGCGGTTGGCCTTGGCAATGCAAAGACGACGCCCGAGGTTGTCCACGCGCTCCAATCACGTCAGCATGGAGCAACGGATCTCGTTGCCGAGCATGTCGTTTGGGCGCTTGCGCAACATGATAAGAAAAATATGGAGAACGATGATGTTTGAAGCCCGTGATTCCGAGTACCTGGTTCCGTTCGATGGCACGTTCAAGGTCGCCGACGCCAGCACCGTGCCGTTGACGAACGGAACGCGGCACAAAGGCAAGCATCGGCGCAGGCGCACCGAGGACCTGAACAAATTGCAGCGCGTACTTGCCGCCGGCGACAAGCATGCAGTCCTGCTGGTCTTCCAGGCCATGGACGCGGCAGGCAAGGACAGCACGATCCGCTCGGTCATGCAGGGAGTGGACCCCTCCGGTTGCCAGGTATTCAGTTTCAAGAAACCCTCGAGCCTGGAACTCGACCACGACTTCCTGTGGCGCACGACGTGCCGACTGCCAGAGCGTGGCCGCATCGGTATCTTCAATCGCAGCCACTACGAAGAGGTCCTCGTTGTGCGGGTTCACCCCAAGATTCTCGGCTACCAGAAACTTCCGGGCGAAATAAATATGGAGACGATTTGGGACGAACGGCTCACATCCATTCGTCAACAGGAGGAGCATCTTGCACGCAATGGCACAGTCATCCTGAAATTCTGGCTCAACGTATCGAAAGATGAACAAAAACGACGATTTCTGTCGCGCCTCGATGAAGCGGAAAAGAACTGGAAATTCGAGCCCAACGATGTGAAGGAGCGACGTCACTGGGACGATTACATGCGCGCCTACGAATCTGCGCTGAATGCAACGTCGAGACCATGGGCGCCCTGGTACGCCATTCCTGCGGATGACAAACCATACATGCGTGCCCGGGTCGCCGATATCATCATTGAGACGCTGCAAAGCATTGGGTTGCGGTACCCGGAGCCCTCGGCGGAAGACCGAGCCGAGTTTGAAGCCGCCCGCCAGGAGCTTTGCGCAGACGATACGTGACGCAGTTTGTTACACAGACTGTGTTCTGGTCGGCAGTTCTGACGCCCTGAGACCTTGATAATGTCCGGATGCAGGAATCGCTCGCCTCAAATTCGGACTACAAGCGCTCGTTGCTCAACAGCCTCGACCTTTTCAAGGGCGTCTATCCCGATGATATTCAGGGCCTGCTGCAACGATGCGATCGCCGTGATCTTGAAAAGGGTGAGCACCTCCTTTCCCCCCGCCATAAAAACGAGCACGTATTCGTCGTTCTGTCCGGAAGCCTCAATATCCACGTAGGCTCGCCCGACGCACCGATACTGGCCACCATGGAGGCTGGCGAATGTGTCGGCGAAATGTCGATTATCGAGGACCGTGACCCGTCTGCGTACGTGATCGCAGCCGAGAATACGCACCTGCTCCTGATGCATCAGTCCGTATTGTGGGACATGGTCGATGCGTCACACGAATTCGCAAAGAACCTGCTTGTCGTGCTGTCAGAAAGAGTCCGCAGCCACAACCGAGTAATCGCAGACAGCTACGGCGAGCTTCGCAAGTTCGAGCGACATGCAACCACGGATGCACTGACCAGTCTTGCCAACCGTCATGCGATGGAAGACCTTTTCCCAAAGGAAGTCGCCCGTTGCATTGAGAAGAAGAAACCTGTCGCACTGATGATGATCGATATCGATAACTTCAAACAGTTCAACGACATGTTCGGGCACATCGCCGGTGACCGGGCACTTGCCACAGTCTCGAAAATACTGCGACAGCAATTTCGGCCGCGGGACCTGCTCGTACGCTACGGCGGCGACGAATTCGCCGTCCTGCTTCCGGACGTCGATACTCAACAAGCTATCGAAATCGGTGAGCGGGCACTCAAAAAAGTCCGCGGCGGAACAGGCGATGCAATGGATTCGCTGATTCAGATTCCAATCAGAATTTCGATGGGCGTCGCGGAGCTGAAACCGCAGGGCACACTGGACTCACTGATACGCGACGCTGATGCAGCGCTCTATCGAGCCAAGCATGCAGGTCGCGACAGGGTTTCGAATTAGTCGTCCGTAGTTCGTCGTTAAATCGTAACGACGATATTATCAATCAGGCGGGTGCCCCCGAGCTTCGCCGCAACAAGTACGACGAGATCATCACAGTCGCGATCCGGAACCTCCAGGTTCTGCGCGCGGCGAATGGCAAAGTAGTCGACATCGAATCCTGACTCGGATAGCCGGGCAATCGCCGATGTTTCGAGTTCCCCAAAATCGCGGCGCCCGTTCTGCAATTCACCGCTCACAAATGTAAGCGCCTCATACAGCATTGGAGCCTGCGCCCGCTCCTCATCGGACAAATAGCTGTTGCGCGAACTCAGCGCGAGGCCGTCATCGTCACGCACGGTGTTACCGGTGATGATGCTGATTGGCAAACTCATGTCTTTGGCCATGTGGCGCAACACGAGTTGCTGCTGGTAGTCCTTCTGTCCGAAGACAGCAACGTCGGGTTGCACCATCGCGAACAGTCGCGCGACCACGGTTGTCACGCCGTCGAAGTGCCCCGGGCGCGCCGCACCGCAAAAGTTCTGCGTCAGACCCGGCACCGATACTTTCGTCGCCATTTCCAGTCCGAACGGATACACGGTTTCGATACTGGGCGCAAAAATCAAATCCGCCGAAGTCTTTTTCAGGTGTCGCTTGTCACGCTCAAGCGTGCGCGGATAAGCCTCGAAGTCTTCACCCTCGCCGAACTGCGTCGGGTTTACGAAAACACTTACGACGACACGCTCAGCGTGTTCGCGTGCCAACTCGACCAACGCCAGATGCCCGGCATGCAGATTACCCATCGTCGGCACGAGCGCAATGTGTTCGTCATGGTGACGCCACTCCGCGACTTGTTCGGCGATTTCCTGTTTTGTATTTAGTACCAACACGTTTTGTTATGACCTGCTAAGAGAAGCAATGCTCCGGCTCTGGATAGGATTTGTCCTTTACGGCCCGCACGTAGGACTGCACCGCGACGAGCGGCGAGTCGCACCCTTTTTGAAAATTCTTGACGAATCGCGGTGTTCGACCCTGGGTAATGCCGAGGATGTCGTACAGGACCAGGATCTGGCCATCAACATCCGGACCCGCGCCAATCCCGATAACCGGAACGTCCAGCGAATCGGTAATCATCTTTCCGGCTTCGTTCGGCACGCACTCCAGTAGCACGATGTCGGCCCCCGCGTCCTGCAGACGCTTAGCCGAGCCAAGCATGTCCTTGGCCTGGTCCGGGTCCCGGCCCTGCACCTTGAAACCGCCGATCTTGTGAACCGACTGGGGCTTCAATCCAAGGTGTGCGCAGACCGGTATATCGTGGCGAGCAAGATGCTCGACGACCTGTACCTGGCCATCGCCGCCTTCCAGTTTCACCATCATGGCTCCGCCTTCCTGCATGAGGCGGACTGCGTTGTCGAGCGCCTGGCCAGGTTTCGTGTAACTCATGAACGGCATGTCGGCGACGAGAAACGCGCGCCGTAATCCGCGCGCAACCATCTTCGAATGGTAGATGATGTCGTCGACGGTCACCGGAACCGTCGTGTCATGACCCTGAATAACCATCCCCAGTGAATCTCCAACCAGGACCAGGTCAGTTCCCGCTGCATCGACGAGTGCGGCAAAGCTGGCATCGTACGCCGTCAGGCACGCGATCGGCTCGCCATCCGCTTTCATCGTGCGCAAAGTCGAGACATTGACCGGAGGCTCCGGCATGCCCCGTTGTTCAAGCTGGGTATACATGAGGGTTAACCTGTCAGGCCAATGCCGCCGCTACTGGATTGAAAAAGTGGCGCCCGCCCGTTGTACGTTCGATTTGCTGAAATAGTTGTTCGAAGTCCGCATCATTATTGACCGGATCAATCTGCGACGCATTAACAATCAGGAGCGGGCCCTCATCGTAGGCGTGGAAAAATCGTGCGTACGCATCAGTCAGTTTCTCGAGATAGGCCCTGTCCACATAACGGTCGTAACTCGAGTTGCGACGGACAAGCCTTTGCATTAATGCATCGACCGATGCCTGAAGATAGATCACGAGGTCCGGCACCGGTGCGTCAACGGCCAGGTTGTCTGCGATCTGGTCGTACAACTTCAGTTCCTCCGCATCCAGGTTCAGCTCCGCAAAAAGGCGGTCGCGCGTAAACAGGTAGTCGGATATCCGCACACTCGAGAACAAATCCGACTGACGCAGATCTTCAATCTGCCGCGCCCGAGCGAACAGGAAAAACATCTGCGCCGGCAGAGCGGCGGAACGCCCGTCGCGGTAGAAACGCTCGAGAAATGGATTCTCCTCGACTTCCTCGAGCAGCAGGTCGGCAGACAGATTCTCGGCAAGCCGTTTCGCCAGGGCTGTCTTGCCGACGCCAATCGGTCCCTCGATGGCGATATAGCGCGATGACTTGGCTGATGATTTCAGCGGACTAACGGACACAGGTTTCCTTCAGGTGATGCGAGAAACGCTCGGCTCTTCCATATTAACCGGAATACCAGCAACCCTGCCCAAGCCAGGGATCACGAGTTCCGGCGCGATCTCTCCGAGGGGTAACAATACAAAATTTCGCTCACCAATGCCCGGGTGAGGAACCGTAAGACCTGGTTCATCGACTTCCTGGTCGGAATAGACCAGAAGGTCAAGATCGAGCACGCGCGGCCCCCAGCGGGTTTCATTGCGTTCACGGCCCTGGCGGATCTCAATGTCCTGCAGCGCAGCCAGGAGCTCCAGTGGCGCAAGACGAGTCAACACGGCAGCGACCGCGTTGACGAAATCAGGCTGTTCGACACCGCCAAACGGCGCCGAACGGTACTTCGACGACACGGAAAACAGTCGTGTCCGGGGAATGTTCGCGAGCAAATCTGTCGCAGTCTCAATCTGCTTTGCGGGCCCCTGCAGATTGCTGCCGATACCTATGTATGCCGGATACCAACGGCTCTTCTCGCTCATTCGCTTTGTGTGGGCTTTTTGCGTCGCCTGCGTCGCGGACGGCGTTTCTTTTTGTCAGGCGACTGACCAATCTGAAAACTCTGCGCTCGCTCTTCGGCTGACTGTAGCTGCACATCGGTCCAGAATTTTGCTGTTTCCTCGTTGCCGAGGCCGACTTCAGCCAGCAGCAACATGAAGTCGTAGGCCGCTCGAAAACGCCGGTGGTCAAGAAGCTTCATTGCGCGCTTCCCGCGCTTGGATTCGAAACGAGGCTGCAGAGCCAACATCTCCCGCATTGGCACTGTGAACCGCTTCGGAATAGAAATACGACGCTGCTGCTGCGCCACGATTTCATACGACGCAAGGCTCAGCGCCTGCGACTCTGACATTTTCTCTTCCGAGCGCCGGATCTCCGCCAGCTTCTTGACTGGCAGCCATAGGAATACACCGAGCAGGAACATCGGGGTTACGGATTTGCCCTCTTGCACGCGGCGATCCGTGTTTTGCAATGCCGCACGCGTGAAACGCATGAAGTCAGCGTCCTTTGCAAGCTCCTCGTCTGTCGCCGGGAACATCTCGCGAAACAGCCCGTGGTCGTGCAACAGATCGAAGGTTCGCTCGGCATTACCTGCCTGGAACAGCTTCAGGAACTCGTCGAACAGGCGCGCCGCGGGGACATTGGTCAACAAATGTGAATGATGATCGATCGACCTGATAACCGGCTCGTCAATTTCAAAACCCAGCTTGGCGGCGAAACGGATCGCGCGCAGCATACGTACCGGATCCTCGCGCATACGCATTTCAGGATCGCCGATCAAAACGATACGTTTCCGTTTTACGTCTTCGAATCCGCCCGTGTAGTCCCAGATACTGAAATCGGCAATGTTGTAGTACAGCGCGTTGCAGGTGAAATCGCGGCGCCAGACATCCTCGTCTATGGAGCCGTATACGTTGTCCCGCAGGATGCGGCCCTCATCATCGCTGTGATGATCGTCGTGCTCACTGATGGCGGCAGCCCGGAACGTCGCAACCTCGATAATCTCGCGCCCGAAGCGCACATGCGCCAGGCGAAAACGACGGCCAATCAAGCGGCAGTTGCCAAACAGCGCCTTGACTTCCTCTGGCGTCGCGTTCGTGGCGACGTCGAAGTCCTTCGGATGCAGTTCGAGCATGGCATCGCGCACGCAGCCGCCGACAAGGAAGGCCTCATAGCCCGCCTTATTCAGTCGGTACAGAACCTTGAGTGCGCTTTTGGAAAACTCGGCCCGAGTGACGTTGTGATCCGCCCTGGCGATTATTCTTGGTTCTTGCGACCCGTACTTCGGGTTCTTCTTCAACAGCTAATCCGTCTGCAGGTCATAGATGGCGCCGTATGATAACAGCAACGCACGCGGTATCCGCACAACACTGAAAATTTTCGAGATTTGGCTTGAGCAGCGGCGCTCGAGCCGTATAATAGCGCCCCCGGTTCAGATGGACCGGCCACTACGCTCCCTTCGTCTAGTGGTTTAGGACGCCGCCCTCTCACGGCGGTAACAGGGGTTCGAATCCCCTAGGGAGTACCAAACGAACAAAGGGCCCGCTTCCTGCGGGCCCTTTTTCGTTCGTCCCAGGCGTTTCACTGACGACGGTTTACGAATGACCGCTGTGACCTCGAAAGCCGCCCGTCACCGATGTGTATACTCAAGGACTGATGATGAGCCAATGTGGTCATCGAAGTATTCCCGGAAAAACGCAGGCAATTGGGGGAACTACAAGAACCTTGCACACGAATTGGCTCCTCCTCCTTGTTCTTGTCTCGCTCACGCTTGTGACCCAACTGGCGAGCGTCTCCTATACCTCGACGCAAAGCTTTTCTGACATTTTTCTACCCAGTACCGTTGCGCTACTGGTTGTCACCGTGCCGCTTGCGGCATTGGGATTGTGGCTTGGCAGCAAGATCGGTTTGGGCACACCCTTGCTCACGGCCCTGCTAACCCGCAGCCCGGATGCAAGGCGGCATTTAGGGCGAGACACGCGGCTGGCAATAGGTCTTGGCCTGTCCTTAGGTTTGTTTCTGTGGGTGTTGCGAATCGTTTCTGCACAAATTCTGCCGCCTGATCTGCCAGACCTTGGTCATCGCGGTGCGGTTGGCGGCTTGCTCGTATCCATCAGTGCGGCTATTGGAGAAGAAGTGTGGCTGCGACTCGGTGTGATGACCACTCTCGCCTGGCTAATAATGAGGGCATTGGGCCAACCCGCGCTCAGACCACAGGTGGCCTGGACAGCTATTGTCATGGCGGCACTCGGCTTCGGTGCTATCCATTTGCCGCAACTGGCAGCAGCCGGCGCCGCCACGACGATTGGAATCACCGCAACGATGCTGGGTAATACGCTGGTTGGCATAGTGTGCGGTTGGCTGTTCTGGCAGCGCGGCCTGATCGCGGCGATATTGGCGCACTTCTCTATCGACGTCGTTCTTCATGTTTTGCCGGCATTACTCGCTTCGATTGACGGCCTGTGACCCCTCGCGGCAACCAAAGACACCTTGACGACTGCCAGGCACAGACAAAAAAACGGCCCCTTGCGGGGCCGTTGAAAATTTCGAACGGAGGCCACAGGGGCCGCGCCAAACGGTTGTCCGACCTGACGCTTACTCCGATGCCTCTGCGTCTGCCGCAACAAAATCGAGCGCTGTGTTCTCGCCGATTATTATCACAGCCTCCTTGCCCGCGACCGGCACGAAATCACTGCCCGTGCAGGTGAATGCCGCTGAGTAGGTTACAGCCAGCAAGTCTTCGATCAGGTACTCGTAGGCTTCGGTCGACGAATTAACGGCAACCTCACCCATCGCGACGGGCGTGTCGTCCGTGTTCGGTGTAACGTCCTTTCCGAACACGTATACCGTCGGAACGAAATCCGCTGTGCAGGACTCAGCTTCTACCAAGGAAACCGCAACCTGGCCAGACATCGAACCGACTGGTGGCGGTGCGTCGTCCGCGAGGAAGTTCAGCTCCGTCGCTGCACCCGGCAGAACCTCGGCGGACTTGCCGTCTGCCGGGATAAAGTCGGTTCCGGTGCAGGTAAACGCTGCATTGTAATTGGCAGCCATCAGCGGGATCGAGTAGCCATACGTGTCCATCGAGACTTCGGCTGTCGCGACAGCATCGACGTCAAAACTCGGCTCCACACCGTCTCCGAACACATAGACCATCGGTGTGACGGTCGTGTCACAGAACCCGGATTCGGGCGCGTCGGGATCGAAAAATACGCTATCAACCGCACCGAAAAGTGAGCCGGGTGCATCTTCAGCAAGAAAATCGACGGTCGTCACTTCCTCGAGCAGGATCTCTGCAGGCTTGCCGGCGAGCGGCGCGAACAGGTCACCGTTGCAGGTGTATGCGACTTCGTAGTTGCCGGCCAGCAGGAAGCCGATTGAATAGCGCCACTGCATAGACCCGTCATCCAGCGTCTGCCGCTCGACGAGCCCGGTTGCAACCGCATCGTCTGCGGCAAACGGGTCGTCAAACGGATTCGGCTCGACACCGTCGTCGAACACGTAGACCGACGGTGGGAACTCGGCGTCACAGGCCTCCCATGAAATCAATTCGTCAGCAACTCCGCCGACGAGCGTACCAACCTCGTTATTTGCCACGAGCTTGACGACGGGCTTCATCATGACGTCCGGTAGCTGTCCCGGCGGCGAGTTGAACGATTTGCCGAGGTCCCATTCGGCGGTGTAGTCGCCGGTGCGATTGACCGCAATGATGATGTCCTTGATGAGCTGCAGGCCACGCTGCGAGCCGCTGGGGATATACAGGTTGTGGACCTCTCCCGATTCCCTTACGAGGTAGGAATTTTCCGTTTCTTCGTCGCAAGTCGCGCTGGTCGGGTCGCTATCGTTTGCGCCGCCACTCATGTCGCGCTCTGCCGCTACCTTGAGCCGGATCCATTGGTATTCGCCGGCCGGCACTTCCGCGCCTGTTACGATCGGGTGCGAGTTAGCGCCCTGGTAATCAAGAAGGTTGACGATGACCGGTTGTTCGAAATCGATGGTCTCTTTGTCATCGCTGTCCGCATGTTTCAATTCGACGCCATCAAAGCGGACGCAGACTTTCGCTGCATCCTTGATCGCTGAGTCGCTGACACTCAGATTGAAGATGCCCGTATCACCGGAAGGTGGTGGCGGCTCTGTGGCCGGCGGAGGCTGTGACTGATCGCCAGGTGGGATGGCCGAGCTTTCGCTGCCGGAGCCACCGCAGGCGGCCAGCGCCAATGCAAGAATAGATACCAGCCCGATACCGAACTGCTTCGTTTTAGTGGTCATTTGATTATTCCCCATGACTTTCTTTTTGATACCTGTGATGAAACAACAAACCAGGTGCCAAGATTGCGGTTTTTTACATAAGATGCGCTAGTAAAGTCATTTTCAGGTGAGAGTCTGGATTGTACACCCTTACCCGCGCCTTTGACGGGACTTTTTGGACTGCAGACAATCGCTTTGGACACAGCGGCACCCTGGCCTTTTCAAGAGAAACAACGGGCCTGCAGATGATAAAATTCGCTGCATGAACATTACCGAAACCAGCAAGAAGATCCTCGCGGCGATCAAGGATTCAGACCTGGTTGGCGCAAGCCAGATGGTTCTCGAACTTGAAAGCCGCGCCCTGAAGCTCGTCGAAGAAAACGCGCGGCTGCACGCGCGTCTCGAAGAACTCGAAAGCCACCCGGACCTCGTGAGTTCGATGCACTTCGATGGAACCTTCTACTGGCGCGGCGAAGGCGCCCGAAAAAAGGGCCCCTACTGCCAGAAATGCATCGACGGAGAGCGTCGGGCGATCCTGATGCGCTTCACTGACAGGACCGTGTCAGGCTATGAGTCCAAATGGTACGAATGCCATAACTGCCAGAGCAGGATAGAGCTGTAGTCAGACCAGCGTCATTACAACGACAACCAGCGTCCAGATCAGCAACACGACCGACGGGATAAACGTCATGCCGAAGCCAAGTGATCTCGAATCGGGGTCCTTCAGGTATTCGGCCCGATAGACGAATCGACCGATAATGAAAATGGCGCCGAGGATCGCCCCGTAAATCGGATTCGCAAAGTACGCGTGCATCCACAGCGCAGGAATGAACACGATGAGCTGTTCCAGCGTATTCAGGTGCACGCGGTTCATGCGCTCAAACTGTTCGTTCCCGGATTGTGCAGGTGCCGGCACGTTGTAGTTGCCGCGCGCGGAACCAACCAAAACCCCGAAATAGCTGTACTGCAGCAACGCAATGATCGTCACGATGGCTGTTGCTTCCATAATCTTTCCCTCTTATTGATATGATCGGCTGCATGACGTCGACCGCCACTGCACAACCGAACCCGGGCGCAATCGAAAAAGTCTTCGGCCCCAGGCGCCAGGAGTTCATCCCGGTGGCGTGGTCCTTTGCGTATTTTTTCTGCGTCCTGTCATCTTATTACATCATTCGACCGGTTCGGGAAGAAATGGCCATCGGTGGAGGCCCCGACACCATACCGTACCTGTTCATCGGTACGTTTGTGACAATGATGTTTGCCACATCGGCTTTCGGTTGGGTTGCCTCACGCTACCCTCGCCGCGTGTTTCTGCCCTGGGTCTACCTGTTCTTCATTTCGAATATTCTGATTTTCTGGTTCGTCTTTTCTCAGGCCAGGGATTCGGGCGAGGATTATATCTGGCTCGGACGCGTATTCTTCGTCTGGCTCAGCGTATTCAACCTGTTCGTCGTGTCGGTGTTCTGGAGTTTTATGGCAGACATCTACACTCGAGAACAGGGCCGCCGCCTGTTCGGGTTGATTACCTCCGGCGGCAGCATCGGTGCGCTGATTGGCGGTGTCATCACAAGTTCACTAGTTACCAACATTGGTTTTCAGAACCTGCTACCCATATCGGCCGCCCTGTTGCTCGTTGCCGTACTCTGTATTCGTCGACTGAAAGACTGGGTGCATGGCGAACACGAAGGCGAAATCGAAAAATCATTTGAAAGCGAGCAACCGCTTGGTGGCAACCCGCTTGCAGGACTGACTCACCTTTTTTCGTCAAAATATTTTCTTGGCATCGCACTGATGTCGTTGGTAGCCAGCCTGCTCGGAACTGCTTTGTACATGTTCCGTGCCGAACTTATCGGCACGGCCATCCTTGATCCCGATGTTCGCATTCGGTTCTTCTCCAACATGAACAACGCGGCGAATACGCTGGCACTCATCGCGCAGATGTTTCTTGTCAAGCAGGTTGTTACGCGATTCGGCATCGGTCGCTCCCTGTTTCTATTTCCACTGGCGTCGATAATCGGGTTTGCGGTACTCGCAATGGAGCCGACGTTAATGGCCGTTGCGATTCTCGACGTTGTGCGCAGGGGGCTCGGTTTTGGTTTCGCCAAACCGAGCACCGACATGCTCTACTCGGTTGTAACACCCGAGGAAAAATACAAGACGAAGAACGCCATCGATACTGCTATCTATCGAGGCGGCGATGTCGTTGGAACCTGGACGATAAAGCTACTTTCTACCGTGGGACTGGGCATCGCCGGTATCGCGGTCTTGATGGTACCTGTCGCACTCGTATCTGCCGTCGTCGCGCTGTGGCTGGGTCGTGACTACAAACGGCAGGCAAAGGCCTCGAAGACGGGTGGAGTAGAATGATCAATGGCGACAATTTCGACACAGGATTGGGTAACATTCCCGACCCGCCCATGCGCGACTGCATGGCCGACTATTTCGCGAGTCTCTAGGACATGCAAAACACTGGGTTGATGCGCCGGCTTGCGGCTATCGTGTATGACATGCTGCTGGTAGCAGCACTGTTATTTCTTGCCACAGTCCCGTTTATCGCGATGCGCGGCGGCGAACCTGTCGAGGCAGGAGACAATGCGCTTTACCGCATTACGCTTGTCATCGTGGTCTATGGTTTCTTCGTCGGTTTCTGGACGCGTTCCGGCCGTACGCTGGGCATGCAGTCCTGGGGATTGCAACTCGAAACCACAAGTGGCGAAAAGCCAACCATCGCCGCCGCGAGCATCAGGTTCTTCTCGGCAGTGCTCTCCTGGGCTCCGGCCGGCCTGGGGTTTCTTTGGCAGCTGTGGGACAAGGAATCGCTCACCTGGCACGACCGCATCAGCGGCACTCGCGTCGTCTACTACCCCAAACCTGGCAAATAAGTAATTATCAGGCCAACGCTAACGTATGCGCGCGAGCGCGATACCGGTGATCGCGCAGAGAACAATGAGCGGTAGCCAATTTACAATCGCAGGATTCAGATTGAATACCTGGCCCGAGTTGGCGAGCGTTTCACTCGCAAGGTAATACGCAAGCCCAATGACGACACCCAGCATCAGGCGCCCGCCTGCCCCGCCGCTGCGCAGGGAACCGAATACAAAAGCAAGTGACAGAATTGGCATCACGAGTACGGTTAATGTTCTCGAGGTGCGATACCAGATCTCCGATTCATACAGCGACGCATCAAGATCGTTACGCTTCAGGTAATCGATGTACAGGAGCAGGCCGCGCGCAGACAAGCTGAGCGGTTTCGCCAACGAACTGCCGAGCAATTCCGCACTTACCTCAAACGATTCGACAGCAACCGACGACTCGACAACCTGGACGCCGTCATCGCGGAACCGGGTTTCGCGCAGGTTTTCGAGTACCCATTTATCCCGTTCGTCAATGCCCGCATTCTCGGCCTGCGCGATTGACGTCAGTTCATTTTCTTCATTGAAACGGAATACGTACAACGTACCGAACTCAAACTCTGAACTTACCCGTTCAAGGTGCAGATAGACGGGCCCGTCTTTTACCCAGGCCTCATTACTGAGATCAGTGCCTTGCTGAAAACGCGCCTCCGTCCGCATGTCGCGCGCATAGAAGTCGAGCGGTGGCCCGATGAATTCACCGATGAGCCCCGTCAATACCAACAACACCAATCCCGACACCGCCACCATGCCGGCAAGACGGCTTACCGACAGACCCGCCGACCTCATGACAATAATTTCACTGCTGCCGGCGAGCGCGCCAAGGCCAAGAAGAGAGCCTATTAATGCGGCAATCGGCAGCATCTCGAACGCCAGGTTGGGCAGCCGCAGTGCCGTATAAAGAATGGCCTGGGGAGTCTGGTAATCACCGCGAACGTCATCGAGTTCGGCAATGAACTCGAATAAGCCAGCCAATGCGAGCAATACGACGAGCACAAGCGCTGTACTCGAAAGAATCGTGCGCATCATGTACTGACTAAGAATACTCAACGCAGAATTCTCCTGTGCCAGCTGTTCTGAAAACCGAACAGCATCAACGTGCACAGGATCATGCAGCCGTGTACCCACCAAAGACCAAGCGCCGGCGAGATGATCGATTCTTCTATCCAGGCTTTTGAAGCCGACATCAGGTTGAAGTAGATAATAAAGACGAGCAAACCAACCGAGATGCGGCCATAACGCCCGGCACGCGGCCTGCTCTTGGCCAGGGGTACGGCGAGCAGCGCCAGCAGAATCGTCGAAATCGGCACGCTAAGGCGCCATTGCGTCTCGGCAATATGGTCCGGTTCATCAGACGCCAGCAGATTCGCGAATGTCATCGCGCGTGGCCTCGGGTCAGGCGAAGCGAGGCTCGGAAGTCGATAGGGGATGCCGTGCTCCGCGAACTCGACAACTCGAAAACGTGGCGTTCCGGGCACACCCTCGTAGCGTCGACCCTCGTGCAGAACCAGCATTCGCGTATCCGGGTCGTCCGATTCGACCTGCTCGCCCCGCTTCGCAACAACGACCTCGACGGTGTCATCGCCCACACGGCGTTCCATGAACACGTTTTCCATTAGCCCGTCAGGCGTCACGCGCTCGCCGTACACGACCGCCCTTTCGGGCCCGAATATTGTGAAACGGCCGGGTTCAATGCTCGCGAGGTCCGCCTCGCGCCGCGCTTCTGCGCTGATACGCTCAATTTTCGACAGGGCTGTGGGCGTCCCTTCGAGTGCCAGCCAGGCAACGCCAAGCGCCAACGGGAGCAGCAGCCAGAGGACAGGCCGGTAGATACCGGACGGCCCGATGCGGCAAGCCATCATCGCGGGCATCTCGCTGTCCCTGTACAGGCGTCCAAGCGCCAGCATGATGGCGAGAAACAGGCCAATAGGCACGAGAACAGTCAGATATTGAGCTGCCGAGAGACCAATTACGTCAAACGCGGCATTCTTGGGCAATTTGCCCTTGGCAACGTCGCCAAGCACCCGGGCAAACTGGTTGGTCAGAAGGATCATTAACAGAACCATCGTGACCCCGAGCCAGGTCAGGGCGATTTCGCGAAAAATGTATCGGTCGAGGATGCGCTTCACAGGATAGGGAATGGCGTGGTGGCGATAAGCCGAAACAGTTAGACTACCGCATTGTTTTGTCCATGACAGCCCTGAAAAACAATAAGGTGGCGAAGGATTTATGGAATATTTTACAACTACAAGCAAAGCTTCAAGGCGAGCCGTTGACTGTGTCATTGTCGGTGTGTACGAGCGTAACCAGCTTGGAGCCGGCGCAGAAGACGTCAACACTGCCAGCAAAGGCGAGATTAAGAAGCGAATCAAAAGCGGCGATATATCCACCTCGATCGGTCGCTGCACGATCCTGACAAACGTTCCCGGCGTCAAGGCCGATCGGGTTGCAGTCGTCGGGCTCGGCAAATCCGGCAAGCTCACCGCGACCGGATTCAAGAAATCGGTTATCGCAGCAGCGCAGGCAATTTCGCAGACCAGGGCAAAGTCAGTGCTCACCTGCCTGACCCTGGAACCTGTCGTTGACAGCAGTTCGTATTACCTCGCTCGCCATACGGCCGAGGCGGTACATGACGTCCTTTATCGCTTTACCCAGATGAAGAGCGGCCGCAAGAAGAAAGGCAGTCCACTCAGGACAATAGGTATTGCCGTCGCCAAGCGCAGCGATGCAGCAAAAGCAAAGCTTGGAGCGGAGCACGGCGACGGAATTGCTGCCGGCGTATCCCTGGCCAAGGAACTCGGCAACCTGCCCGCTAATGTCTGCACGCCGAGCTATCTCGCCCGCACGGCGAAAAATCTCGCTGCAGGTAACGGCAAGCTGACCACCAAGGTACTCAACGAGCCCGAGATGAAGCGTCTCGGCATGGGATCGCTTCTGTCGGTTTCGGCCGGCAGCGCAGAACCTGCCAAGCTCATTGTGATGCAGTACAAGGGCGCGGGCAGTGACCAACCCGTTGTCCTGGTCGGCAAAGGCGTCACGTTCGATACGGGCGGCATTTCTCTCAAGCCGGGCCCGGCCATGGACGAGATGAAGTTCGACATGTGCGGCGCAGCCGGCGTCATTGGCACGATGGCCGCCGTCGCGAAGATGAAGCTGCCGATCAACCTGAATGTCGTGGTACCGGCTGTCGAGAACATGCCAAGCAGCACCGCCACGAAACCTGGCGACATCGTCAAGAGTATGTCCGGACAGACCATCGAGGTTCTGAATACAGACGCCGAAGGTCGACTGATTCTCTGCGATGCCCTGACCTACTCACGTCGCTTCAAACCGGCGGCAATAATTGACGTAGCGACACTGACGGGAGCGTGTGTCATTGCGCTAGGCGCGCATCGTACGGGCATCATGAGTAACAACGATGAATTACGCGAAGAAATTTTCGGTGCCGGCGAAATTGCGGAAGATCGCGGCTGGCCGCTGCCGCTGGGCGACGAGTACGCCGAACAGCTGAAGAGCAACTTTGCGGATATGGCGAATATTGGCGGTCCGGGCGGCGGTGCAGTAACCGCCGGCTGCTTCCTTGGCAAATTCACTGACGGCCTGAACTGGGCACATCTCGATATCGCAGGTACTGCGTGGAAATCGGGCGCCAAGAAAGGGGCCTCGGGTCGTCCGGTTCCGATGCTTTCGCAGGTGCTGCTGGCACGCTGCGGCGTTTTACCCTGACGCGCAACCCGATGGCACGAGTAGATTTTTACGTTCTCGCGCAGGCTGAAGAGCGTGCGCGACAAATGCTTGCATGCAAGCTGGCCGAGAAGGCCTGGCGCCTTGAGAACACGGTGTATATCCATGCGAAGGACCGCAGCGATGCGGAGCGCATGGACGAACTCCTCTGGACGTTTCGTGACGGCAGCTTCGTTCCCCATGGACTTGCCGGGCGCAACGACGGAACCGAATCGTCGCCGATCGTCATTGGTTGCGACTCGGCGGGTGTGGAGGCGCGTGATCTGCTCATTAACCTCTGTGACGAGATCCCCCCGTTCGCTGGGGGTTTCCCCCGTGTCGCAGAGCTTGTAACCTCCGACGAAAATTGCCGTAAGGCCAGTCGCAAGCGCTATGCCGCGTATCGCGACCAGGGCCACGAACTCAACACACACAATCTCTAATGGACAAGTCTTACCAGCCCAGGGACATCGAACAGCGCCTCTACAAGCGCTGGGAAGAGCAAGGCTATTTCGCCCCGGTCGGCGATGGCGAACCCTATTGCATCATGATCCCACCGCCGAACGTGACCGGCACCCTGCACATGGGGCACGCGTTCCAGGACACGATCATGGATGCGCTGACACGCTATCACCGCATGAAAGGACATCGCACGCTGTGGCAGCCCGGCATGGATCATGCCGGAATTGCGACGCAGATGGTCGTCGAACGCCTGCTCAACTCGGAAGGCAAATCCAAGCACGACCTTGGCCGCGAGAAGTTTGTCGAGCGTGTCTGGCAGTGGAAGGAAGAGTCCGGCGGTCAGATTGCGCAGCAAACCCGCCGTCTCGGCGCGTCAGTCGACTGGAGTCGCGACCGCTTCACGATGGACGACGGTTGTTCCGATGCTGTACGCAAGGTCTTCGTGGACCTGTACAACGAGGGACTGATCTACCGCGGTAAGCGTCTCGTCAACTGGGACCCGGTTCTGCATACGGCATTATCCGATCTCGAAGTGCTCTCGGCAGACGAAGCTGGCAGCCTGTGGCACTTCCGTTATCCGCTGGCGTCGGGTGACGGGCACCTCGTCGTTGCCACCACGCGACCTGAAACGATGCTGGGTGACAGCGCCGTCGCTGTGCACCCGGAAGACGAACGTTACAAGGATCTCGTCGGGCAGGAAATTATCTTGCCTATCGTCGGACGCCGTATTCCGATCATTGCAGACGACTACGTCGATCCGGAGTTCGGCACGGGCTGCGTAAAAATAACGCCTGCGCACGACTTCAATGACTACGAGATCGGCAAACGACACGATCTGGAGATGTACAACATCCTGACCGATGACGCATCGCTCAACGACGACGTACCCGAAGGTTATCGTGGCCTCGATCGCTTTGATGCTCGCGCCAGGATCGTAAAGGAATTCGAAGAACTCGGACTCCTGGAGGCGATCGAGGACTACACGGTGAAGATTCCGCGCGGCGACCGTTCGCACGCGGTGGTCGAACCCTACCTCACCGACCAGTGGTACGTGAAGATTGAGCCACTGGCGAAGCCGGCCATCGAGGCGGTTGAGACAGGCAAGATCAAGTTCGTTCCCGAAAACTGGTCCAAGACGTATTTCGAATGGATGTACAACATTCAGGACTGGTGCATAAGCCGCCAGCTTTGGTGGGGACACCGCGTACCGGCCTGGTATGACGATGAAGGCAATGTTTATGTCGCTCATACAGAGGAAGAAGTACGCGAGAAGCACAAGCTTGGCGACGATGTGACACTGCGCCAGGACAATGACGTACTTGATACATGGTTCTCGTCGGCACTGTGGCCATTCAGTACCCTTGGCTGGCCTGAAAAAACCGAGGCGCTGGGTGAATTCTATCCGGGGAATGTGCTCGTTACCGGCTTCGACATCATCTTCTTCTGGGTCGCACGCATGATCATGATGGGCATCAAGTTCATGGGTGATGTCCCCTTCCACGAAGTCTATATCCACGGCCTGATCCGCGACCAGGACGGCCAGAAGATGTCGAAGTCGAAAGGCAACGTCCTCGACCCGCTCGATCTTATCGACGGCATCGATCTCGAGTCACTCGTCAAGAAACGTACGGCTGGCATGATGCAGGATCACCTCGCACCGAAGATCGAGAAGGCGACACGCAAGCATTTTCCCGACGGCATCGACGCCTATGGATGCGACGCCTTGCGCATGACGTTTGGCTCGCTTGCGACGACCGGGCGTGACATCCGTTTCGATGTCGGTCGAATCGAAGGCTATAAGAATTTCTGCAACAAGCTCTGGAACGCGGCACGCTACGTGTTGATGAACACAGAAGCGCTGGACGACGGGGACATCGAGTACAGCGCTGCAGACCGATGGATCCGGGCGCGCATCGACGAAACAACCCGGCAGATGCACAAACATTTTTCATCGTATCGACTCGACCTCGCCGTGCAGGCCGTATACGACTTCACGTGGCGCGAGTTCTGCGACTGGTACCTCGAGCTGTCGAAACCGGTACTGCAATCGGATGAGTCCTCTGAAGCCATGCAACGAGGCACGCGCAGAACCCTGATCGAAGTACTCGAGGGAATTCTTCGTTTGTTGCATCCGTTGATGCCATTCATCACGGAAGAAATCTGGGAACAGGTTGCCGAACGGGCCGGCCTCGAGGGCGACACGATCATGTTGCGACCCTATCCCGAGGCAGATGATGATGCGGCTGACGAGGCTGCAATTGCCGATATCGAGTGGGTCCAGCAATTCATCCTGGGTATTCGCCAGATCCGCGGAGAAATGGATATTTCTCCGGGCAAGACCCTGCCAGTACTATTGCAGCATGCCGGCGAGACAGACAGGCAACGTGCGACAGAGCACGCTCAATTGCTGCAGCGAGTCGGGCGAGTGGATTCGGTTTCGATTCTCAATGATGGTGAACAGCCTCCGGCCGCCGCGACCGCGCTGCTGGGCGACATGCGTCTGCTCGTGCCGATGAAGGGCCTGATCGACGTTGATGCTGAGCGGGCAAGGCTCGACAAGCAAATGGACAAAGTCCAGGCCGAGCTATCCAAGGCCAATGGCAAGCTCGGCAACAAGAATTTTGTGAACAATGCACCTGCCGCCGTGGTCACACAGGAACGCGCGCGAGTTATCGAGTTTGAAAAAACAATTGTGCAGTTGACGGAGCAGTTGCAAAAACTCGACGAACTTGCCTAGACCTGGCCGCTTTTTGAGCACTGCATCACACTCTGGTGGGTATGCCGGTGCATCGAGGATAAGGTGGCTATATGGTGACCTTTACCCGCAAGATCCAAGGACCAAGGTATGCAGCGCTCGACAACACTGGAGACCCTGCCAACAGGCCGTAACGCACAGCGCGCGGTCATCGATAAGGCGCGCCAGTCACTTGGCACCATCATTCTCGGCAAAGACGAGCAGATTTCGCTGGCTGTCGCCTGCCTCCTGGCTCGTGGCCACCTGCTCATCGAAGATTTGCCAGGCCT
>Ga0316191_10000669_pt1 | contig 22588 bp, 18 predicted proteins | sample Eddworburr2cm_MG_FD_204928 | JGI IMG/M metagenome (GOLD analysis project Ga0316191, IMG submission 204928) | Coastal sediment microbial communities from Maine, United States - Eddy worm burrow 2 cm | ecosystem: Environmental > Aquatic > Marine > Coastal > Sediment | place: USA: Maine... | reverse complement strand
AGCGCCTCCGAGGCGCTGACGGAGGGGGTCTCTCGCCGGCGTGAACGGCGACCAGAGAATCCGCAAGAAACCCTGAGATTCTTCAGTCCCAGCCCCGGTTTCTGTCACACCTGGTGGGTAGGTTGCGGGTATGGACACGAAACGTCTCACCACCGACACGATCGAGCAGCGACTCGTCGAAGACGAGGCCGTGATCGCCAAGGCCCGTGGCCGGCAGATGTCCTTGCTCCGGGAACTCGACCGGCGCCAGGTCGCACTCCGCGACGGGAACCGGTCCCTGAAAGAGTGGGCGACCGGGAAGATGGACCTGGCCCCGGAGACGGCCGGGAAGCTGGTGGCAACCGCGTGGCGGCTCGAAGACCTCCCCGACGTCGACGAAGCCGTCAGCAATGGGGCGATCGGGTTCGACCGTGCCGCAGCCGTCTCCGCGTTTGCGGGCCGTGACGACAGCCTCGACATCCTGGGTGAGACCGCCGGCTTCGACATCGCGGGGATCCGGGTCCGTGCGGCACGGCGGCGGCGTATGGCGCCGATCGATGACGAGATGGCGTTCGAACAGCGCTCTGTGTCGGTCCAGCCGAACCTCGACGAGTCAGCCTGGACCCTGTCGGGTCGTCTCCCCGGCTATGCGGGCCGGGTCGTTGTCCAGGCCCTTGAAGCGAAGGCCGACAGCTTCCCGTACGGGCCGGCAGCGAACCCGTCACGCACCACCCGCAACGCCGATGCGTTGTGGGCGATCAGCGAAGACTCGATCAAAGGTGACGACGGCGCAACGATCGACAGTCACAGCCCGACCGTGTGCGTGTTTGTCGACGCGACCGAAGCGGCGCCGACGAACGGTGAGGCCGGTGTGACGGTTGCCACCGGTCCGCAGGTCGGGCCGAACACCCTCGCAGCGATCCTGTGTGACGGCATCGTCGAGGTAATCGCCAGTACCCCTGACGGGACACCGCTCGCCATCGGTCGACGGAGTCGCGTGATCCCGCCCCGGCTGCGACGGTTCATCCTGCATCGTGACGGCGGTGTCTGCACCATCTCAGGCTGCGTATCGCGGTATCGCCTGCAGGTGCATCACATCATGCCGTGGTCTGAGGGCGGGAGCACCGACGCCGAGAACCTGACCACCGTCTGTTGGTTCCACCACCATGTCGTGATCCACGGCCAGGGCTTCACCATCGACCCCACATCGCCACCCCAACGAAGACGCCTCATCAGACCCCGGATCCACGCCCCACCCCAACGCACCAGCTGGCGAGTCGCGTGACGAAAGCAGCGGAGCAGCCGAGCAGCTGAGTAGCGGTGCAGCGTGTGGGGTCGGGTCTTGGCCTCTCCCACGGAGTGGGGGAGGCGCGAGCACCGGCCGCCAGGGCGGAGCGCAGCGGAGGGGGCTCCGTGAGCCAGCACGAGAAGATGAGGCTAAGCGAGTTCCGTGACTGGGGACTGGGAACTGGCGACTGGCGACTGGGATCTCGCCGTTCTCCGCTCATACGATGCGGCTTATCCGGGGGTCAGGCGTACCATGAAGAGACGGGCGGTGAACGCCCGGTCGTGAGCTGAGGAGCAGTGTGAGCCGGACCGCACGAACCATCGTCATCTATCTGGCCGTCATCTTCGTTGTGGTGATGGCCGTGAACATGTTCGTGAACCAGTCGAGCCAGCCCCAAGAGCTGAGCCTCAACGAGTTCAACGCCAAGCTGGCTGCAGGCGAGATCGACGATCCGGTCACGATTCGCGATCGGTCCAACGAAGTCGCCGGTACCTACACCGACGCCTCCGGTGAGACCGTTGAGTACATCATGATGTACCCGGCTGAGTACTCGCCGACCCTGACCGAGGACATCCTCGACGCAGGAGTCGAAGCTGTGACGGACTCACAGGAGCCGTCGCTCTTCCAGTGGTTCCTCGGGAACGTTCTTCCCTACCTCCTCCTATTCGGACTCTTCATCTTCATCATGTTCCAACTGCAGGGCGGTGGGAACCGGGTGATGCAGTTCGGGAAGTCCAAAGCCAAGCAAGTCACCAAGGACACACCGAAGGTGACGTTCGACGACGTCGCCGGTGTGGACGAGGCGATCGAGGAACTCGATGAGATCAAGGAATTCCTCCAGCAGCCTCAGAAGTTCCGCGCCATGGGAGCGAAGATCCCGAAGGGTGTTCTGCTGTATGGCCCTCCAGGGACCGGCAAGACGCTGCTGGCCCGCGCGGTGGCCGGCGAAGCCGGAGTCCCGTTCTACGCGATCTCCGGTTCTGAATTCGTCGAGATGTTCGTCGGTGTCGGTGCGAGCCGCGTCCGCGACCTCTTCGAGCAGGCGAAGGCGAGTGCCCCATCGATCATCTTCATCGACGAGATCGACGCGGTCGGCCGCCATCGTGGCGCCGGTCTCGGTGGCGGGCACGACGAGCGCGAGCAGACACTGAACCAGTTGCTGGTCGAGTTGGACGGCTTCGATGTCAAGGCGGGCGTCATCGTGATTGCCTCAACGAACCGGCCGGACATCCTTGACCCGGCGCTGCTGCGTCCCGGGCGGTTCGATCGCCAGATTGTCGTCGATCGTCCGGATATCAAGGGTCGCGAGCAGATCCTCGAAGTCCACGCCAAGGGCAAGCCCTATGAGGACGACGTGGTGATCTCCACGCTCGCACGCCAAACCCCTGGATTCACCGGAGCCGACCTCGCCAACCTCATTAACGAATCGGCGCTGCTCGCGGCACGCAGGAACAAGACCATGATCGGCATGTCCGAGATGGAAGAGGCGATCGAGCGAGTGATCGCGGGCCCGGAGCGCAAGAGCCGCATCATGTCGGAAGAGGAAAGACGCCTCACGGCCTACCACGAGGGCGGCCATGCGCTCGTCGGATACGCTCTCCCGAAGCTCGATCCGATCCACAAGGTCACGATCATCCCTCGCGGCAGGGCGGGTGGCTACACGATGGCTCTCCCGCTCGAAGACAAGCACTACGAGAAGCGCAGCGAACTCGTCGACCAGTTGGCCTACGCCCTCGGCGGTCGGACCGCGGAGGAGATCGTGTTCGGTGATCCGTCAACCGGGGCCTCGAATGACATCGAGAAGGCCACGAGTCTCGCCAGGAAAATGGTGATGGAGTACGGCATGAGCGATCGGCTGGGTCCGCTCAAGTACGGCCAGCCGCAAGCTGAGGTGTTCCTCGGTCGCGACTACTCGAAGAGCCAGGATCTGTCGAACGAAGTCGCAGCCGCCATCGACGATGAAGTCCGGAAGCTCATCACGCAGGCTCACGAAGAGGCGACGCAGATCATCGTCAGACACCGCGACGCGCTTGATCGGATCGCCGAACGGCTGCTCGAGCACGAGACACTTGACGCAGACCAGGTGATCGAGGTACTCCACGACGTCCCGAAGTGGGAACACTCGGAGTCGGGCGCCCTGCGCATCCGGGGCCCAGAAGGATCGGGGGCCACGGGCGATATCGCAGCAGCCCAAACAGGCGGCTCCGGCGCCGGGTGAACGTGACCTTCCGCCCGATCACCTGGGAACTCCGCACCCGCTCGCTCACGAACGAAGACCACACACTGGTCATGGGTGTCGTCAACACGACGCCGGATTCCTTCTCGGATGGCGGTCGCTGGAATGAAACCCCAGAGGCAATCCGCCACGGCCTTCAACTCTGGGGCGACGGAGCCGACATTGTCGACGTCGGGGGCGAATCCACCCGGCCGGGAGCCGAGCCGGTCGGAACGGCGGAGGAACTGAAGCGGGTCGTTCCGGTCGTGGAGGCGCTGGCGTCGCACGGGATCGTCGTCTCCGTTGACACCGCGAAGCCGCAGGTCGCCGAAGCGGCAATTCTCGCCGGTGCCGAGATCATCAACGATGTAACCGGACTCGGCGATCCCGACATGGTGGCGCTCTGCGCTGCGTCCGGGGTCGGCGTTGTGATCATGCACATGCAAGGCGAACCCCGAACGATGCAAGTTGACCCGACCTACAACGACGTCGTGGCGGACGTCGGCCAATTCTTGAGCAACCGCGCCAAAGCCGCTGTCCAACAGGGAATTGATCCAGCCCGAATCGTCATCGATCCGGGCATCGGATTTGGGAAGACGTTCGCCCACAACCTCGCGCTGCTCGCTGGTATCAGCCTTCTCGGTGGTGGCCATCCCGTGCTCGTCGGTACGTCACGCAAGCGGTTCCTTGGGACGATTCTGGAGCAGGCGGGCCGCGTGTCCAGCCCGGAAGATCGAGACTCGGCGACGCTCGCCACGGTCGCTCTAGCGATTGCTGGAGGCGCATCGGTCGTGCGCGTCCACGATGCTGCCCGGACCGCTGATGCTGCGCGAACGGCCGACGCTATCGTGCGAGTTCGCGAATGAGCATGAGGGTATGAGGAAGAAGGACGTCCCCGGACTCGAACCACGCGGATTCCGATGGGTGATTGCCGGTCGGCTTGCGGTGTCCGAACGCATCGGCGGCTCCGGATTCCAGCATCGTCGGGTCCGACGCGAAGAGGAGATCGCCTGGCTCAACGACCAGGGCATCAACACCGTTCTCTCGCTGCTTCCCTCCGGTCAGAACACGGCCGTGTACGACGAAGCAGGCTTTCGCGTCATCGTCCACACGGTTGAAGGCCCCCCGTCCGAGGTTGACGACGTCGGCAGCGTGTTCGCCGCCATGGACGCGGCGATCAACGTTCGCGGTGCTTCGGTGCTGCTCCATCGGGACACGATCGACGAGACGGTCAGCGGCTTGCTGGCCGGCTACCTGGTCCACTCAGAATTGGTGAAGGATCCGATCATTGCCACATCGGTGATCCAGGAAATCCTCGGACGTCCTCTCGGCCCAGAGGGGCGTTCGCTCATTCCCGTCCAGTGAGTCGTTGCGCGATTGGAATCGGTTCCAACCTCGGAGACCGTCTTGGCCATCTCAACGCAGCGATGCGCGGCCTTGCCGCCATTGGCCGCGTGATCTCCGTGTCATCGGTGTACGAAACGGCCCCCATCGGAGGCCCGAAGCAGGACCCGTTTCTGAACGCGGTCGCCGTGGTCGAGACAGCTCACACCCCCTCCGGTCTCCTTCGCGAACTCCTCACCGTCGAACGCGCTCGCGGTCGGGTTCGCGACACTCGCTGGGGGCCGCGGACGCTCGATCTCGACCTGATCCTCTGGGATCGACAACGTATTTCGGCACCCGGTCTCACCGTGCCACATCCCAGAATGGCGGAGCGACGGTTCGTGCTCGAACCGCTCCTCGAGGCATGGGCCGACGCTCGCATGCCAGACGGTTCGATTGTCGAACCAGCATCGGGAGCGGTCGAGCGTCAGGGACTCGAGCGAGTCGAGGCGACGATCGGCGGCCCCGACTGGCCGGGGACGTAGTACGTTTGCCCGGAGAGAGCCCCGAGGCGGGGCCGGACCGATACCGGGAGGATCGGAGCCATATGCGGATCGTCCTCGTGGGACCCGGACGAGCGGGCCAATCCGTCGCTATCGCCGCAAACGGCGCAGGCCACGACGTGGTCGCGATCGCTGCACGCGACGCCGACCAGGCGCACGGCCTCGCGCGACGGCTCGACGCAGTGGCTCTCCAGATCGGCGAACCCATTCCGGCCGTTGATCTTGTGATCGTCGCTGTCAGCGACTCGGCAATTGAGGAAGTGGCCGGGCAGGTTGCCCCGGTTGCACGGAACGCCGTTGCGAGTGTCGTTCATCTCTCCGGAGCGGTTCACGTCGCTGCCCTCGAACCGTTCGCCGCCCAAGGCCTCTCCGTTGGGTCATTGCACCCCCTGCAGACGATGCCGACCCCCGATCGTGGAGCGCGAGCGTTGGCCGGCGCTTGGATGGCCGTGACCGCCGACGAACCGCTGCGATCAGAACTCCACAGCTTTGCCTCCTCGCTCGGGGGAGTCCCGTTCGATCTCAAGGACGAGAGCCGCACGGCCTATCACGCGGCTGCGGCTGCGGCCGCCAATTTCCCGATCGCGGCCCTCGCGATCGCCGAACGGCTCATGGCGGCGACCGATGTGCCGTTCGAAGCGGTCCGGCCGCTCGTCGAGGCGGTCGTGACGAATGCGTTCGATGCCGGACCCCTGGCGTCGCTGACGGGGCCGGTGGCACGCCATGACGCCGAGACCATCGCCGCGCAGCTTGAAGCAGTCCGTGCAACGGTTCCAGACCTCGCATCCGCATTTGATCTGATGGTGGAGGCAACCACCGAAGTCGCTGCGACGCGGAGCGAGGAGAGACAACTGTGAGGATCGTGGAATCGTTCGCGGCGGCGAGGGATCTCGCCGCCGGTTGTGTCGGATTCGTCCCGACCATGGGGTACCTGCACGAGGGACACCTCAGCCTCGTGGAAGCCGCCAGGCGAGACTGTGACACCGTTACCGTGAGCCTCTTCGTCAACCCGCTCCAGTTCGGCCCCAACGAGGACCTTGCGTCGTATCCGCGGGATCTGGATCGAGACGCTGCGCTCGTCGCCGAATTCGGAGCCGATGTGCTGTTCGCACCGCCGCTCGAAGTGATGTATCCGGGGGACCTGCTCACGACCGTCACTGTGTCCCAGGTAACGGAGGGGATGGAGGGTGCTCGTCGCCCCGGCCATTTCGACGGGGTCGCCACCGTCGTGGCGAAACTGTTCGCGGGGATTCAACCGGAACGTGCCTACTTCGGCAGGAAGGACGCCCAGCAACTCGTCACCGTTCGGCGTATGACGATCGATCTCTCGTTCTCGACCGTCATCGTCGGATCTCCGATCGTACGGGAAGCCGACGGCTTGGCGCTCTCCTCACGGAACATCTACCTCGACGCAAGAGAGCGCGTCGCTGCACGATCGATCAGCCGGGGTATGTTCGCTGCTGCCGAGGCGGTGGCGGCAGGGGAGCGCTCGGCGAGTGAACTCGAGCGGATCGTCGCTTCTCCGGCCAACGGCGAATCCGGTATCGACGTCGAGTATGCGACGCTCTCAGACCAGGACGCGGCGTCGCCCCTTGAGCTCCTCGATCGTCCGGCGTTCCTCGCTATGACGGCCAAGGTCGGGACGACGCGGCTGCTCGACAACATCCATATCGATCGGATCGACGGTCGATGGGTGCCCGACGTGGGTATCCGTCTCGGCGACACCTCGATCCTCTACAAGGAGACCTGATGCTGCTCACGATTGACGTCGGAAACACCCAGGTCGCTGTCGGCCTGTTCCGAGGGAGCGAACTCGTCGGCCACTGGCGGTTCTCGACCAAGGAGCAGACGGCGGATGAGATGCGATGGGAGTTGCTTGGCGTGCTTGCGCTCGACGGGTTCACACCGAGCGACATCGGTGGCGTGGCCGTGTCGAGCGTCGTCCCATCGATCACCGCAACGATGCGCACCGTGGCACCGGCCCTGTCCCACGGACCAGTGCTCGTGATCGGACCGGGGATCCGAACCGGCATGTCTATCCAGATCGACAACCCGCGAGAGGTGGGTGCCGATCGGGTCGTCAACTCGGTTGCCGGGCGCGTGAAGTACGGCAGTCCTGTGATCGTCGTCGACTTCGGGACGTCCACCAACTTCGATGTGGTGAGTCCCGACGGCGCATACATCGGCGGAGTGATCGCTCCGGGGCTCGAGATTTCGACGCGGGCGCTCATCTCCGGCACGGCCGCACTTCGCCGGGTGGAGTTCGTTCCGCCGCGATCTCCGATTGGGCGGGGCACGGTCGAAGCGATTCAGAGCGGAGCCCTCTACGGGCACGCGGGTCTGGTTGACGGGATTCTGGGACGGGTCATCGAGGAAGTCGGCGAGTCCCCGGTCGTTGTCGCCACCGGCGGGCTTGCCTCTAGCATCGTGCCCTACTGCCGCAACGTCGACATCGTCGACGAGTATCTGACACTCGACGGCCTGCGGATCATCTTCGACCGGAACCAGGAAGACCAATGACCGACGAGATGCCAACTCCGCCGAATCCGCACGACGATCCGCTCATCGCGGCACGCATCGCGAAGCACCGCCAGGCAGTCGTGGACGGGGGCTATCCCAAGCGGTTCGAACGCAGCGATCTCGCCGCGAATCTCCAGGCACGGTACGCCGACCTCGACCCGGGTGCCGAGACAGGTGTCGAGACCACCGTGGCCGGACGGCTGATGAACGTGCGCGACATGGGGCGCCTCGCCTTCGGTGTGCTCCAGGACGTGTCGGGTCGGATCCAGTTGTTCGTCAACAAGGCGATCCTCGGCGAGGACGAATTCGAGCGGTTCCTCGCCCTCGATTCGGGCGACTGGATCGGGGCGACGGGCGAGATCATTGTCACCAAGAAGGGTGAGCTGAGCGTTCGCGTGTCCTCTGTGACGCTGCTGTCCAAGGCGTTGCGCCCTTTGCCGGACAAGTGGCACGGTCTGAAGGACGTGGAGGCGCGTTCGCGTCAGCGCTACGTGGATCTCATGGTGAACGAGGAGTCGATGAAGACGGCCCTCACTCGGGCGAAGGTCATCTCGGAGCTCCGTCGCCAGTTCGAGGATCGTGGGTTCGTCGAGGTAGAGACGCCGATGCTGCTGGCACAGGCCACCGGTGCGGCCGCGCGACCGTTTGAGACCCATCACAACGCCCTCGATCTCGACCTGGTGCTCCGCATCGCAACCGAGCTGCCCCTGAAACGACTCGTGGTCGGTGGCATCGAACGGGTCTTCGAGATGGGGCGGATCTTCCGCAACGAAGGCATTGACGGCACCCACAATCCGGAGTTCACATCGCTCGAGGCATATCAGGCTTTCGCCGACTACGAAGACATCATGACGCTGGTAGAAGACGTGATCGCCGGGGTTGCCCGTGCTGCGGTGGGCACGACGACGATCACATACCAGGGTCGGCTGCTCGACCTCACCCCGCCATTCAGGCGGGCGCGCCTCTTCGACCTGGTCTCGGAGGCCATCGGTGAGGACGTATCGCTCGCGACGCCGCTGAGCCGTATCACGGAGCTCGCCGTCGGCCGCGGGATCGACGTAGACCCATCGTGGGGCGTTGGTCGGGTGGCGTTCGAGATCTACGACGAGCTGGTCGAGTCATCCCTCTGGGAGCCGACGTTCGTGATCGACTATCCGACCGAGGTCTCTCCGCTGGCCCGGGCACAGCGCGATGATCCGGAGATGACCGAGCGATTCGAGTTGGTGATCGCGGGGGCGGAGTATGCGAACGCCTTCTCGGAACTCAACGATCCATTCGACCAGCGCGAGCGATTCGAAGCGCAGGCTGCGGCGCGTGCAGCGGGCGATGACGAGGCACATCCGCTCGACGAGGACTACCTGCGGGCGCTCGAGTACGGTCTCCCGCCGACCGGCGGCCTCGGCCTCGGGGTCGACCGGATCGTGATGCTGCTGACCGACCGCAAGCACATCCGAGAGGTGATCCTGTTCCCCACGATGCGCCCGGAGTAGCTTCGAAGCATTCCTCCCACTGATCGCGAGGAATCGGATTGGGACCGGCGACCGGCGACCGGCGATCTATCCGCGCGCTGCTTCCACGCGCCCCAGGATGTACGCGTCGAGGTTGCGGAGCACGGGTGTCAGGGAGCGATCGGGGATGCGATCTGATGCGTGTTCCGCTCGCGCCATGTGGGTGACAGCTTCGTCGATCACACGGTCCACGAAGCCGCCGTCGGCCGTGAGTCGGATGACGCGATCGATGACCGCCCGGTCGGTCGGGGCACCATCGGCAAGCAGGCTCCGGATCTCGGCTCCGCCGGGTCCGTCAGCCGCGTACAGCACCGGCAAGGTGTAGACCCCCTCGCCGATGTCTGAACCGGCCGGCTTGCCGAGGAACGCCTCGTCGGCGACCAGATCGAGAACGTCGTCGGTCATCTGGAACACCAGTCCCATCTCCCATGCCCACTCGCTGATGGCATCGACGGTCTCCGGTGCGGCCCCTGAGGTCATTGCGCCCAGGCGGGCGGACGTGCGAATCAGGCTGGCAGTCTTGCCGCCGATCACTCGGAAATACCCGTCGGCCCCATGATCCAGGCGGGCAGCAAAGCGAAGCTCGGCAACCTGTCCTTCGCACAACCGGGCGTACGTCTGGGCAACGAGGGCCACCGCCTCTTCACCGAGCGGGGCGGCTACTTCGGATGCCCGTGCGAGAAGGAAGTCGCCGGCCAGGATCGCGATCGTATTCGACCAGTTCTCGTTGACCGAGACCTCGCCACGGCGCGATTCGGCCTCGTCGATGACGTCGTCGTGATAGAGCGAACCGACATGCACCAGTTCTACCGATACGCCGGCCTCGACCGATCCGTCGCCGTTGCTGGGGCCCAATTCGGCAGCAACCTGAGCGACGAGCGGCCGGTAGCGCTTGCCGCCGGCCCGCAGCAGGTGTTGGGCGATATCGGTGAGGAACTCGTCGTGCGACTCGGTGACTTCGAGCAGTCGGCGCTCGACCGCGCCCATGCGCTCCCATACGCGAGGGATGGGCACGAGATCATTGAGAATGGGCCGATCCACAGGTCTCCAGGAAGTGTCGGGAATCCGGATGGTAGCCCTGGTGTTCGCTGAAGCATGAGCCGGAACGTCCGGACAGACAACCGGGGGCTTATCAGTACCCCGGCCTATACTCGATGAGGCGCTTGGGGAACCCGGCGTCGTCGTTACATCATGAGGTATTGCCTTGTTCGAACGGTTCACCGATAGGGCCCGCAGGGTCGTCGTCCTCGCCCAGGAAGAGGCGCGACTCCTCAACCACAACTACATCGGAACTGAGCACATCCTTCTCGGTCTGATCCATGAAGGTGAGGGCGTTGCCGCCCGCGCACTCGAAAGCATGGGCATCAGCCTCGAGTCGGTGCGCAGCCAAGTCGTCGAGATCATCGGCCAGGGCTCACAGGCTCCGAGCGGCCACATCCCGTTCACACCGAGGGCCAAGAAGGTGCTCGAACTCTCGCTGCGTGAAGCGCTGCAACTCGGTCACAACTACATCGGCACGGAACACATTCTTCTCGGTCTGATCCGGGAAGGGGAGGGCGTCGCAGCCCAGGTGCTCCAGCAACTCGGGGCCGACCTCCACAAGGTCCGCCAGACTGTAATCCAATTGCTCTCCGGTGTTCAGGGCGAAGACGCGGCACCTGCCGGTCATCCCGGCGGCGGAGGCGGCAGCGGGCGGACCGAACCGACCGGTTCGAGCAGCGGTTCGACCGTGCTCGATCAGTTCGGCCGCAACCTCACCCAACTCGCTCGTGAGCGCAAACTCGATCCGGTGATTGGCCGCGCGACCGAGATCGAGCGCGTCATGCAGGTCCTGTCACGCAGGACGAAGAACAATCCGGTCCTGATCGGGGAGCCGGGTGTCGGCAAGACCGCCATCGTTGAAGGTCTGGCTCAGAAGATCGTGGACGGCAACGTTCCCGACACGCTCACCGACAAGCACCTCTACACCCTCGACCTCGGCGCGCTCGTCGCAGGTTCTCGCTATCGCGGCGACTTCGAAGAGCGCCTCAAGAAGGTGCTGAAGGAGATCCGGACACGCGGCGACATCATTCTCTTCATCGACGAGATCCACACGCTCGTCGGCGCCGGTGCCGCCGAAGGCGCGATCGACGCCGCCAGCATCCTCAAGCCGATGCTTGCCCGCGGTGAACTGCAGACCGTCGGCGCCACCACGCTCGAGGAGTACCGCAAGTATCTCGAGAAGGACTCCGCCCTCGAACGCCGGTTCCAGCCGATCCAGGTCGAAGAGCCAACGGTGGCCGACACGATCAAGATCCTCGAGGGTCTCCGCGACTCGTACGAGGACCATCATCGGGTGAGGTTCACCGACCAGTCGCTCGTCAACGCGGCCAACCTCGCTGATCGCTACATCGCCGACCGGTTCCTGCCGGACAAGGCGATCGACCTCATCGATGAGGCCGGGAGCCGCATGCGTCTGAAGCGCAAGGACCTCCCGTCCGACGTTCGCGATATCGACGAGCAGATCTCGAAACTCCGGGGAGACAAGCGGGACGCCGTCTACGCCCAGCAGTATGAGCGGGCCGCGAAGATCCGAGATCAGGAACGCGTCCTGATGGACGAGCGGTCTGGTTTCGAGGCCGAGGGCGCATCGATTGGCGAGGACTACTCGGCCGTTATCGACGAAGAGCAGATCGCAGAAGTGCTCGCGCAGTGGACGGGGATTCCGGTCCATCGTCTCACCGAAGAGGAGACCGAGCGTCTGCTCAAGATGGAAGACGAACTCCACAAGCGCATCGTCGGCCAGCACGACGCAATCGAAGCGGTCTCGAAGGCGATCCGCCGCACCCGTGCCGGATTGAAAGATCCGAAGCGTCCGGCAGGGTCGTTCATCTTCCTCGGCCCCTCGGGCGTCGGGAAGACCGAGTCGGCGAAGGCATTGACGAGCTTCCTCTTTGGCGACGAGGACGCCCTGATTCAGATCGACATGTCCGAATACATGGAGAAGCATGCCGTCAGTCGCCTCGTCGGATCGCCGCCGGGCTATGTCGGCTACGACGAGGGCGGGCAACTCACCGAAGCGGTGCGCCGCAAGCCGTTCTCCGTGGTGCTGTTCGATGAGATCGAGAAGGCACATCAGGACGTGTTCAACATCCTGCTGCAGATCCTCGAAGACGGGCGTCTCACGGATTCGCAAGGACGCACCGTCGACTTCAAGAACACCGTCATCATCATGACCTCGAACTTGGGAACGGCCGACCTTCGCAAGAAGGCCATCGGATTCACCACCGACGACGAAGAGGTCAACTACGACCGTATGCGCGAGAGGGTTGTCGAGTCGCTGAAGAAGCACTTCCGGCCCGAGTTCCTGAACCGCATCGACGAAGTGATCGTCTTCCACGAACTCACGATGCAAGAGGTCAAGACCATCGTTGATCTGCTCGTCGCTCGGGTGCGGACCCAACTCGAGTCACAGGCGATCGACCTGGCCCTCTCAGACGCTGCCAAGCAGCGGCTCGCCGAGAAGGGGTACGACCCGCAGCTTGGTGCTCGTCCGCTGCGACGCGCGATCCAGCGTCTGTTGGAGGATCCGCTCTCCGAGCGCGTCCTGCATCGCGAATTCCCCGCCGGCTCGACGGTCCTCGTCGACATCGATGAAGACGATCCGGAGCGCCTCTCGTTCGAGTCGATCGAGACCCCCGACCAGCCCCCGGTAGAACTCGCCGACAACGAGCTCTAGAGAGTTCCCAGTCCGACTCCGCCGGTCGACCTCTTCGCCTCCTTGAGCACGGCACAAGAAGCACGCCTGACGTCCGGCGGTTGCCCGCCAACCATCCGTGAGATTCTTGCTGGGAGCTGGCGGCTGCTGTCGCTCAACCCGTGTTTGGCGACCGGCGACTTCGCCGCACTGCCCAAGACCGATCGAAACCCCCTAGACTTGGCGTGCTGCACCCGTGGGTAGGAGTGCAGCAGATTCGACCAAAAGAAAGGGTTCGATCCATGAACGGATTGAAGAAGCGCGGGGGCTTGTTTGCACTGCTCCTGGCATTTGCGCTGATCGTTGCTGCATGCAGCAGCGACAGTGACGATACGACGACAACAGCGGCTGGAGAGACGACGACAACAGCGGCTGGAGAGACGACGACAACAGCGGCTGGAGAGACGACAACGACCGCCGGTGAAGAAACCACAACCACAGAAGCGATGGCGTTCGAGGGCGAACCGATCAAGACCTGCTTGGTGACTGACCTTGCCGGCGTCGATGATCGAAGCTTCAACGCAAGTGCGTGGGCCGGTGTCCAGGCTGCAATGGACGCCGGATTCGCAACGGACGACTCGTTCTTCCTCGAGTCAACCGATGCCTCCGACTGGCAGCCGAACATTGATCAGATGGTCAGCCAGGGCTGCCAGCACATCGTGACCGTCGGCTTCGCTCTCGGCGAGGTCACGGCGATCAACGCTGAGGCGAACCCGGACATCATCTTCTCGATGGTGGACAACGTGCTGAGCGATCCCGAGACCTTCGCGCCGCTCGCACTGCCGAACGTGCGTGAGCTCGTGTACCAGACCGACCAGGCTGCGTTCGCTGCGGGCTATCTCTCCGCAGGTGTCTCTGAGACCGGCGTGCTCTGCACGTACGGCGGCGCCAACTTCCCGACCGTGGCGATCTTCATGGATGGCTTCACGCGTGGTGCGGAGCACTACAACGAGGTCAAGGGAACCGATGTGCAGGTGCTCGGGTGGGACGTCGAGGCCCAGGATGGACTGTTCACCGGCAGCTTCACCGACATGGATCTTGCACGGAGCACGGCGGTGAGCCTGTTCCAGGAGAACTGCGACATCATCATCCCCGTCGGTGGTGCGATCAACCTGCCTGCAGGTGATGCGATCAACGACTCGGGCGCCAACGCCGCTCTTGTCGGTGTCGACGCAGACGCGTACTTCGCGATGGATGAGCAGTACCAGTCGTTGTGGCTCACCACGGTCGAGAAGGCCATCGGCCCGCTCGTCACACTGTCGGTGCAGCAGCAGGCTGAGGGTTCATGGACCTCCGGCGCGTTCGTCGGGAACCTGGAGAACGATGGCGTCGGGCTCTCCGAGTATCACGACTGGGATGCCAAGGTGCCCGGCGAGCTGAAGGTCGAAGTCGAGCAACTGCTCCAGGACATCAAGGACGGCGCGATCAAGGCCGACTACGTCCCCGTTGGGTACTAGTCGATAGCACTGATCCAATCGACACAACGAGTGGGCTCCTGCATCTGCAGGGGCCCACTTCGCGTGGTTGGGCGCGGCCCGGTCTCCAGCAACTATGATGCCCCGAGCGTCGATTGCGGGAGGCCCGAGTGGAGCTCGAGATGCGTGGGATCACCAAGCAGTTTCCTGGTGTGCTCGCCAACGATGATGTGAACCTCACGGTGGCGCAAGGCGAGACTATTGCGCTCCTCGGCGAGAACGGTGCCGGCAAGACCACGCTGATGAACATCCTCACCGGGCTCTACACCCCAACGTCCGGTCAGGTGCTCATCGACAACAAGCCCCTGGTGATGGACTCCCCGAGAGATTCGATCGATGCAGGGATCGGCATGGTTCACCAGCACTTCATGCTGGTACCGGTGTTCACGGTCGCGGAGAACGTAGTCCTCGGCGACGAACCAACCGAGGCGTTGGGCTGGATCGACCAGAAGACGGCTCGAGCCTCCGTCCGAGACATATCATCGCGCTACGGACTCGAGGTCGATCCAGACGCGATCGTCGAGGATCTTCCCGTCGGAATCCAGCAGCGGGTGGAGATCATCAAGGTTCTCGTCCGCCATGCAGACTTCGTGATCTTCGACGAACCAACCTCCGTCTTGACTCCGACCGAGGTCGAAGGTTTCTTCGAGATCGTCAACGGCCTCAAAGCCGACGGCAAGGGCATTGTCTTCATCAGCCACAAGCTTGGTGAGGCTCTCGAGATCGCCGACCGGATCGTGATCATGCGTCGAGGTAAGACGGTTGCGGAGGTGCTTCCGGCAGACGTGGACGAAGAGAAGCTTGCCGAGCTGATGGTGGGTCGTCCGGTTGACCTGGTCGTCGACAAGGAAACGGCGGACCCGGGCGAGGTCGTGCTCTCCGTCGTCGACTTGACGGTGCTCGACGATCGGAGCCGCACTGCCGTGAACAACATGTCGTTCGACGTTCGGGCCCGCGAGATCGTCGGGATCGCGGGCGTTCAGGGCAACGGTCAGACCGAGCTTGTTGAATCGATCACTGGGCTCCGGCCCTCACTCGGCGGAATCATCAAACTGAACGGCGAGGACGTCACCATGAAGTCACCACGTGCGATCCACAAACGCGAGGTCGCGCACGTCCCCGAGGACCGTCAGAAGAGTGGCTTGGTCTTGCCTTTCACGGTCGCTGAGAACATCGTTCTCGACTCGTACTACCAGGCACCTATCTCACGGGGCATCCAGATGAGTTGGCCGGCTGCGAACGAGCAGGCGACGCGCCTCGTCGAGGAATACGATGTCCGCACGCCGGGGATCGACGTCCTCGTGTCGAATCTGTCCGGCGGCAACCAGCAGAAGGTCATCGTCGCACGAGAGTTCGACCGAGATGTCAAGCTGGTGATCGCGTCGCAGCCTACCCGCGGAATCGATGTCGGCTCGATCGAGTACATCCACTCCCGCATCGTCGAAGAACGTGACGAGGGTTCCGCGGTGCTTATCGTCTCTTCGGAGTTGGATGAGATCAGAGCGTTGGCGGACCGCATCATCGTCATGTACGAAGGCAAGATCGCCGGCGAATTCGACGCGACGGCGTCAACGACAGACATTGGATTGGCGATGCTCGGCAGTGGCGGAGAGGCGGAGGCATCATGAGTGACGAAGCGCCGGGGGATGGCGACTGGGGCGATCAGGGTTACTCATCCTGGTATACCCGGGTAACCGGAGTCGGGAGCTCGATCGGCCAGGCAATCGTCATACCGCTGCTTGCGGTGTTCACTGCCCTGCTCATCGGTGCGTTCATCATTGCCGTGACCGATGTCGACACGCTTCCCCTGTGGGGGAGTGATCCGGGTGAGGCGTTCCGTCTCACGTTCTCAGGCATCTTCGACGCTTTCAAAGCACTGTTCGTCGGCTCGTTGGGGTCACCACGGGCCATAAGTGAGACGTTGTTCGCCGCAACACCTCTGATCTTCGCCGGATTGGCGGTTGCCATCGGCTTTCAAGCCGGGCTGTTCAACATCGGTGTCAACGGACAGATGTTGATCGGCGGCATGGCCGGTTTGTGGGTGGGCTTCTCCATCGACGTTCCGATGATCTTCCACATCCCGCTGGCTCTGATCGCGGCAATCATCGGTGGGGCCCTCTGGGGGGCGATCGCGGGCTTCCTCAAAGCGAAGACGGGTGCCCACGAGGTCATTACGACGATCATGTTGAACTTCATCGCGCTCTTCCTCGTCGACTACCTCCTGCAGTCATCTCTCTTCCAGCAGGCCGGACGGAACGACCCGATATCGCAACCTGCAAATGAGTCGGCCCAGTTCCCGACGCTCATCGGTAGCTACCGGCTCAACATCGGGTTCCTCATCGCACTTGCCGCTGTGGGGTTTGCGTGGTGGCTCATGTATCGATCGACGATCGGATTCGAATTCCGGGCGGTCGGATTCAATCCGGACGGAGGCCGCTACGCCGGCATGAACGTCGCGTGGATCTATGTGTCGGTTATGGCCGTCTCTGGAGCTTTGGCGGGTATCGGTGGAGCCAATCAGATCCTCGGTCTGGAGCCGTATCGAGGCATCTCCAACTTTGCCGGGACGATTGGCTTCGATGCCATCGCACTCGCGTTGCTCGGCCGGTCGAATCCAGTAGGTGTGCTCCTCGCCGGCTTGTTATTCGGAGCTCTGAGAGCCGGTGGTCGCGAAATGCAGGGGGCGGCGGGTATCCCGATCGATCTCGTCCTCGTCCTCCAGGCGTTGATCATCGTGATGATTGCGGCCCCCGAACTGGTGCGAGCGATCTACCGAATCCGGACACCTGAGCAGGAATCCGGGACCACACTGCCGAGCGGGGGGTGGGGCGGATGACTGCCGAGGCAACCTCAGGCGACGCTGTTGTGAAGACCAGGGCGACACCCGCGGAACGGCGCGCAACCGCCGTCGGTATTGTGCTCGTGCTGCTTGGTGTGTTCGTGTTCTGGGTCTTCGGTCTCGGCACCGAATCCGGTATGAACTCGACGTTCAACCTCTCGCTCCCGGGTGAACGTTTTGAAGGCCTGACCTGGGCCGTCAACTCGAGGTGGCTCGCGTTCATCGTCGCGGCGCTTCTTGCGTTCCTCGGCGGCCTGGTGCTGCGGAGGTCCCACATGAAGTGGACGAACCTCGCGTTGGCCATCGGTCTCGCTCTGTTCGCTCTGGCGTTCTTGACCTGGGCAGCCTCCGGCAAGTCCTTCAACCTCGTCGGGATGCTCCGCTCAACGGTGATCCTCTCGGTACCCGTCACGTTGGGGGCTTTGACCGGCCTCATGTGCGAACGGGTCGCGGTCATCAACATCGCGATCGAGGGGCAGTTGCTCACCTCCGCCTTTGTAGGCACGATTGTCGGTTCGGCGGCGGGAATCTGGGTTGGGTTGATCGCCGCGATGCTGACGGGTGCCCTGCTCGGAGCCGTCCTCGCCGTCTTGGCGATCAAGTTCCGGATCGATCAGATCATTGCCGGCGTGGTGATCAACATCTTTGCCCTTGGCCTCACATCGTTCCTCGCGCGCCGCGTGCTTTCCGAGGCACAGGACCTGAATTCACCGGGTCGGTTCACCTCGTTCAAGATTCCGATCCTTGGAGACATTCCGATCGTCGGGCCGATGTTCTTCGACCACAACTTGTTCGTGTACGCCACGTTCATTCTGGTGATCTTCCTGCATTTCGCGTTGTTCTACACCCGGTGGGGCCTCCGGTCTCGGTCGGTCGGTGAACACCCTGAGGCAGCAGATACCGTCGGCATCAATGTCTATCGAACCCGATACCGCAACGTGATTCTCGGCGGGTTCATCGCCGGATTCGGTGGGGCGTTCCTCACCCTCGCTCAGGTGTCCCGGTTCGAGGAGAACCTCACAGCGGGAATCGGGTTCATCGGACTCGCGGCCATGATCTTCGGTCGGTGGATGCCTTTGGGTGTGCTGGGTGCGGGGCTTGTCTTCGGGTTCGCGCGCGCACTGCAGCAGAAGCTCGGCATCTTGGGGACACCGATACCGTCCGAGTTCCTGTCGATGACGCCGTACATCGTGACGATCATTGTCGTGGCCGGCGTCGTCGGACGTGCGCGGCCTCCTGCTGCTGACGGGAAGCCGTACATCAAGGACTAGCGGCGCGGCCCGGGCCCTCGCCGTTGAGATCGTCGAAAGTCTCCTCGTACGGAGCGGATCACGATCGGGCCTGAGCGGGTCGCCGTTCTGGAATCCGGAGCTCACGAATCCGACCTCGGCGCCTCGGCAGTAGCTGCAGTACCAAGCTTCTAGCCTTGGCTCCCGAAGAAGCGCACGGCCTGCAGCGCCAGTTCGTTGAAGGGCGGTCGATCGCCTGCAGGTTCGGCCGGGTAGGTGCTCTTCACCTCGATGAGGAGCTCCGTGGTTCCAAGGCTTGCGATCGGTATCCGCTGGGCATCGTTGGTGTTCGTGAGACGTCCGGAGATATCGATCGATAGATCATCGGTTGTGATGAGGTACCCCTGGATCTTGTAGTTCTTCTTGAACCGATCGTCGTCGAACAGATTCTGAAGCTCAATCTCGGTGATGCGAACAGGCTCTGCGAAGGTGAACTTCAACGATGCGTCGACGCCGCGAGCCGCGTCATCGTTCCAATCGGTATTCTCGTCGCCGTCGATCAGATGCTCCGGTTCGTGGCCCGTCAGGAAGGAACTCGCTTCGACCGAACTCGGGAACAACTCAACTGCTGCGACGGGGATGGTCGTGGAGGTCGACGATGTGGTGGACGACTCAGAGGCGGTGTCGCTGCCGCGAAAGATGTTGAAGATGAGGGCCGCGAGAGCGACGAGGAGCACGACGGCCACGAGTACCCCAAGGGCTCGTCCTCCGGGTGAGGTCCGCAGGGTCGGGGCGGGAGCAACCGGGAGCGGGTCCTGACTGAGACGCGCTCCGCACTGCTCGCAGTGCCGGTTGTACTCTGGATTCTGCGCCGCACACGAGGGGCACGTAGTGGTGGGAAGCGGGGGAGCCACCGACTCCGTTGGAGGTACGATGTCATTGCTCGCCGCCGGCTCGGGGCGCGGTGCCGGCTGGCGACGCGGCGCTTCCGACTCTGGCGGCGCATCCCCGAGTTCGAAGGGTTCGAACAAGTCATCGAAGTCGGGTTTGTCCTGGTCCATCCGATCGCAATCTCTCAGAGGTCTGTGTCCCAGTATTGTGGCACGAATGTCGTGTATTGCCGCTGTTCGTGTCGCTGAGCCATGGTCCGTGGGGAACATCCTCGGGGCGCTGTTTCTTGTCGCGGTGTTCGCAGCCGCCATCTACTGGTGGTTCTGGCGCCGCTAGGTGATCGTCCGCGCCCGATTTCGTGTCACACACGATCCCTACGGTGCGGGGCATGGCTTCCTACGAGTGCACCCAGTGTTCCTATCAGACCAGTCGATGGATGGGCTTCTGCCCTCAATGCCGCGGATCGAGGACGGTCATCGAATCCGGCGCGAGTTCGCCGGAAGCGCCGATACCGGTCGGCGATGTCTCGACTGAGCCGGTGCGGCGACTCAAGACCGGAATCGGTGAGTTCGACCGGGTTCTTGGTGGTGGCCTCATCCCTGGATCTGTCGCACTCCTCGGCGGCGCACCCGGCGTTGGCAAGTCAACGCTCGTGCTCGAGATCGGGGCCGCGATCGCAAGTTCGGGGTCACCCGTCCTCATCGCGACTGGGGAGGAGTCTCGCAGCCAGATCGGATTGCGGGCCCGTCGCGTCGGTGCCGCGGTGGATGGCTTGCTCGTTTCCACCGAATCGGACGTTGAACGGCTCGCCGGCCTCATTCGGTCCGGGCCGTGGGCGGTGGTTGTTGTTGACTCGATCCAGACCGTGACTGGAGCCGCTGGTGGCGCCAGCGGGTCGACGACGCTGGTGCGGGAGGCTGCTGCTCAGCTGATCTCGGCAGCCAAGGGGAGCGGCGTGGTGGTGCTCCTCATTGGTCACGTGACGAAGGATGGAGTGATCGCCGGACCGAAGAGCCTCGAGCACATGGTCGATGTCGTGCTGTCGCTCGATGGCGACGCTCACCGCAATCTTCGCTTTCTGCGGGGGACCAAGAATCGGTTCGGATCCGTGCACGAGGTCGGAGTCTTCGAGATGACCGATCGCGGTCTCGACCCGCTGGCCGATCCGAGCGCGGTCCTGGCAGGGAGCCGTTCGAGTTCCGTCGCCGGCAGTGTGCTGTTCCCAGCGCTTGATGGGCGTCGCTCCCTTCTCGTGGAGATCCAGGCGCTCGCGGTTGACACGTCGGCTGCGCAGCCCCGCCGGAGCGTCAAGGGGTTGGCGGTGTCGCGGGTCCATCAGGTCATTGCCTCGATCGAGCGTCACTGCGGGATCAAGATGGGCAACCGCGAGGTGTATGTGTCGGTGATGGGCGGTATCTCGATCACCGAACCCGCCGCGGACCTACCGATGGCCCTTGCAATCGGGTCGGCGGTGTCGGGGGTTCCTCTGGGCTCGATCGCCGCATGGGGCGAGGTTGCCCTCACGGGAGAGGTTCGGTCGGTCGACCAGTCCGATCGACGCCGGTCCGAGAGTCGTCGGCTCGGGGTTGACCACGTGCTCGAGGCCGGCGATGGGCGAGTCCTCGCGAACATCTTCGACGAGGTCGACATCGGTCGGGGAACGTCGTTGGGCCGGAGCGGCCTTCGGGCGGTCCGGGATGGAGGGAGCGGCAACAGATGATCGACCTCGCGTTGCTGATCGATGGACTAGCCTGCGGTTTCGATGACACCGAATCCACCGCCACCGCTCGATGTACTGCGCCGGTTCGCCCCGGGTACGACCCTCCGCGACGGAGCGGAACTGATCTTCCGGCACGGCACCGGTGTGCTGATGGTGTTGGCTTCTAGTAGCGAGATTGACGACCTCTGTACGGGTGGATTCCGATTCGTCGACGTACCGGTCACGGCTCAACGCATCGCCGAACTGGCGAAGATGGACGGCGGGATCGTGATCGACGATACGACGAACACCATCACCCGGGCCAATGTCCACTTCATCCCCGACCCGCGCATCCCCACAGACGAGACCGGGACCCGCTTCCGGACTGCGGATCGGCTGGCGTCTCAGACGGGCCTGCCGGTCCTCGCGATCAGCGAGGAAGGCCGCGATCTCGCCGTGGTGTTCGTCGGTGACGAGCGGTTCGTGCTCAAATCGCCAACGGCGTTGTTCGGCGAAGCGAACCGGCGACTCCAATCGCTCGAACGCCTTCGCGGCCGCCTCGACGATGCCGTTGAGCGCCTGTCGCTCTACGAAATCGACGACATCGTCACGATGCGGGACGCGGTCAAGGTGATCCAACGCGCAGCACTCGTCCTTAGACACGCCGACGAACTCGAGTTGATCGCCGTTGAACTCGGCGACGAAGCACCGCTGGTGCAACTCCAAGCCACGGACGTGGCCGAGGGAGTCCCCGAACTCATCGATCTCGTGAACGCTGACTACCAGCCACGCAAGCCGCGACGCGGGTCGTCGGTGATGCCGAAACTGGCTGAGATGTCGACGCAGGATCTCTATCACACGGCCCGTGTCGGCGAGGTGCTCGGTCTCATGCCACTGGACTCTGAAGTGAGCCCGCGCGGTGTTCGGGCCCTGGCCGCGGTGCCGAGGATCCCCGATTCGGTTCGCAACCGCATCCAGAAGCGGATCGGGACCTATCAGCGCCTTCGTTCCACGTCGGTCGAGGAACTCGACCAGATCGACGGCGTGGGTCCGAAGCGCGCTTCGCGCATCCGGGCGTACCTCGACCAGGGCAACGGAAACTTCGCTCCCCACCTCGAGGACTGATCGCCGCCCCCCCCGGTACCGCGTGGGCGACCGGTACACTTTCAGTTCCGCGACCACACGGTGACACTTGGCGACGAAGAAACCCGCTGCGACGAAGAAGACTCCCGCGAAGAAGGCTCCTGCGAAGAAGCCGGCTGCCGCGAAGACGACCACAGCTGTGAAGAAGGCTGCGACGGCGAAGAAGACTCCTGTCAAGAA
>Ga0316191_10000668_pt1 | contig 22609 bp, 25 predicted proteins | sample Eddworburr2cm_MG_FD_204928 | JGI IMG/M metagenome (GOLD analysis project Ga0316191, IMG submission 204928) | Coastal sediment microbial communities from Maine, United States - Eddy worm burrow 2 cm | ecosystem: Environmental > Aquatic > Marine > Coastal > Sediment | place: USA: Maine... | reverse complement strand
GCGTCTTCATTATGGATGATGCCGAGCAATTCTTGCCGCTGTATTTGCGCTTCGTGAAAGGCGTTGTCGATTCGTCTGACCTGCCACTGAATATTTCACGCGAGTTGCTGCAGCAGAACCCCGAGCTCACGGCGATGCGCGGCGCATTGACGCGCCGCGTGCTCGACATGTTAAGCAAGATCGCGACCAAGTCTGCCGAGGACTACGGCAAATTCTGGAGTCAATTCGGTCAGGTTATCAAAGAGGGCGTGGTCGAAGATCACGCGAACAAGGACAAGATAGCGAAGCTCCTGCGTTTTGCGACGACGCATATAGCGTCAGCCGAGCAAGATCAGTCGCTGGACGACTATCTGGCTCGGTGTATCGAAGGCCAGGACAAGATCTATTACATCCTTGCCGAGAATCACGCGACAGCGGCGGCAAGCCCGCATCTCGAAAGACTCGCCGAAAAAGGCATCGAGGTGCTTCTGCTCAGCGACCGCATCGATCCCTGGCTTGTTGATGGATTGCAGGAATACGAAGGCAAGATGTTTGCCGATGTTGCTCGGGAGGGTTTGGATCTTCCAGAGGCAGAGGGCAAAATAACGCAGGAATCGGTGGATGATGAGCACAAGCCATTCCTGAAGAAAATCAAAAAAGTACTCAAGGATCGCGTTGAGGCGGTCCATGTCAGTCGTCGTCTGGTATCGTCACCGGCCTGTGTTGTTGCCGGCGAAAGTGAGTTGAACCCGCAGCTGCGACGCATGCTTGAAGCCAGTGGACAGCAACTACCGGAGTCAAAACCGATACTCGAAGTAAACATCGAGCATCCGCTCGTCAGCCGACTTTCTGCGGAGTCAGACAATGCTCGTTTTGATGCACTTGCACATGTTGTTTTGGACCACGCGCTGCTGGCGGAGGGGTCACAACTCGAAAACCCGGCCGAGTATGTTACGCGCATGAATTCGCTGTTACTCGATATGAACAAGGATTAGATGATCATGAGTGATCTAGAAACGAAATTGAGCCCCGAGCAGTTCGAGATAACGCAAAACAAAGGTACGGAGCGTGCATTTACCGGCAAATATGTCGACCATAAGCAAGACGGAACCTACCGATGCGTTTGCTGTGACGCCGAATTATTTTCTTCGTCCAACAAGTACGATTCGGGGTCCGGCTGGCCGAGTTTCTGGTTGCCACTCGCTGGTGAAGCCGTGCGTACGGTAAGTGATGCCAGCCACGGTATGGTGCGCGAGGAAGTCGTGTGTAATGCTTGTGGCGCACACCTCGGACACGTTTTTAACGATGGGCCGCAACCTACGGGCCTGCGCTACTGCATTAACTCGGCATCCCTGGATTTTAAGGGCACCGACTAATCCGAATTAATTCCATATACAGGGCATCACACCATGAAGATGAGTTATACATTTCTTGCAGTTGTCTTGGCGGCAACAGCCACCGCTTGCAGTCAGCAAGACAGCGAACCCGTTGTTGATACCGAACCGACAGATACGATTGAGGAGAAAACAGTGGCAGAGAACAGCGGCGAAATAGCTACTTTTGAAGTGGCATCGGGATTAACGGCGAAAATCCTGCAAAAAGGCTATGGTCGTGCGGCTGAAGCCGGTGACCACGTCGATGTTCACTACACAGGTTGGCTCTATGACGAGCAAGCAGCAGATAACCGTGGCGACAAATTTGATAGTTCGGTCGATCGCGGGCAGAAATTCCAATTCACGCTCGGAGCGGGCCAGGTGATCAAGGGCTGGGACCAGGGCGTTGCCGGGATGTTGATTGGCGAGAAGCGCGAGCTGACCTTGTCACCCGACATGGGCTATGGCGCGCGTGGCGCGGGTAATGTTATTCCACCGGGTGCCACGCTGGTATTTGAAGTTGAGCTCTTCGGACTTGAAGGACCGAGCGACGCCCAAAAGGACTAGCGCAGGTCGAATTCAATACGGCGGTTAAGGCCGCGGCCTTGCGCCGTCGTGTTGTCTGCTATCGGCGCCGATGAACCCGCTCCCTGCACGAGTAATCGTTGTGGATCAATGCCGCCGCGTGCAATGTGATTGGCCACAGCTTGCGCACGGGCCAGACTGAGCTGTCGATTCCACGACTCGTCACCAGAGGCGTCGGAGTGACCGGTGATCAAAATTTTTGCGTGCCGGCAATCACTGGCAAAGTCCGTAATTCTGTCGAGCGTCACGAATGAGGAAGTACGAATATCAGTGCTTGATTGTTTGAACGAGACAGGCTCCAAGACGAGTTGCGCAAAAGTCTGAGAGCAGAGCTGTGCAAACGATGTCGCGCCATCAACAACAATGACATCGCTGTTGATAGGTATTTCCGCACTCACATTCTCCCGCAGGAAGTTAAGGCGTGTCGCCAGGGTCTCCGCGTCGGCGCTGACCGCGCGAATCTCAATGGAGTCGGGGCGCATGATGGCCTGCGCTGACTCGGTCGCTGCCAGCGCGTAAAGCAGCCGATTGCTTGTGAATATCCAGTTGTCCGGGGTAATGATGCCCGGTTGAAAATGACTTTGCGTCACCACAGCCGAAAATTGCTCGTCAGCAAGGTCTAACAGGGAAGCTTCATGATCTGCCGATGCAGTTGTTCCGGCAAGGAACAGTCGTCCGCGACCGAAAATAATGGTTATCGATGGGTTCCACAGCGGCGCGAGTTGATTGTCTGAAGACACCTCGTCTTGCCCGGCGTGATCGAGTGCGACAGAGAGCAATAATCCGCAAGCGAGCAGGAGCAGCGTGATGAGAACCTGAATGCTGCGCCGGGGCACGGGCTAGTTTTGTCCGCTTACCTTCTGATCGTGCAATTCTCTCGCCTGACCGATCCAGTCTTCTCGATAAATACGACTGCGAAAACCTTTGAGTCGGTGAGCAACACGATCGATATCATATTCACTCATTTCGGCGATCTGATTGAACCTGCATATACCCATTTCATTCAATGTCTTTTCAATCGCAGGTCCTACACCCTTGATCATTTTCAGATTATCAGGCGGCACCGGGTCGTTCGACGCGTCCAGGCCGTCTGTTAGAGCATCCGGGTCCACCGGCTCCACACGCGTCTGGTCCGAGCCGATCATCGTCTCCAGCGCAGAGATTCGTTCGTGTGCCTCGGTGAGTTCTTGTTGCAGCGTTTCTACTTTTGCGCCGCGCTCGAGGAATCGCTCAATTAGCGGCGGCACTCGATCCTGCCAATTCTGCAGATCCGCATTGAGCTTCTCGATCGTTGCATCGCGTTGCTGCAGCAATGTGTTGGCACTATCTTCACCGGTTGCAGGGGTGCTCACATTGGTGCGCAATTGGTCGCGTTCTTTCACCGCAAGTTCAAGGTTGTTGCGAATGTCCTTGATTTGCCGTTGCAGTTCGTCGCGCCGCTCGAACGTCTCTTTCAGCGCGGTCGACAATTCACTGGCGCGCATTTTCGCGTCTTTGTTCGATGCCTGATACTGACCGTTCTGTTCCATCAGGCTCTTGTTTTGCTCGAGCAGGCGCTCATGCTCTGTGCGCTGTGCCTCCAATTGTTCTCGCCAACCGCTACTGATCGCGTCTTTTTCCTGCGCAGTCCGGTTGCCGCGCATTACCCAGCCCGCCACCAAACCGATGATCAAAGCGCCGCCAATTATCGCAATGTGAATGACAGTGATTTCTGGCATTTTTTCTACCTAGGACGCCAAGCGAAGCTTATCGATCTCGCCGAAGACTTCCCGAATCTGGGTCAATGCCCAATCGACTTCGGCCTGGCTGATAATCAGCGGTGGGGCAAGGCGCACCACGGTTTCATGCGTTTCTTTGCTCAAAAGACCCCGCCCCATCAGCGCTTCGCAAATCGCTCGAGCACTGCATAAGGCTGGCTCAATTTCTATGCCGATGAAAAGTCCTCGGCCACGAATTTCGTGAATCAATGGCGTGTCGATTTTACGCAGCTCGGTAATCAGGTAATCGCCCATTGCCGCGCTTTTGGCTGCTAGCTCGTCTTCAACGAGGATATTCAGCGCTTCAAGACCAACCGCAGCAGCCAGCGGGTTACCGCCAAATGTGCTGCCATGGTCGCCGGGCGTAAAGACGCTCATGACATCGCGGCGCGCGAGAAACATTGAGACAGGCAGAATGCCGCCCCCGAGGGCCTTACCCAGGATGAGTCCATCGGGCTTGACCCCTTCGTGCTCGCAAGCAAGTAACTTTCCGGTGCGCCCCAGCCCTGTTTGAATTTCATCAGCAATAAGCAGCACATTGTGTTCGCGACACAATTCGGCGGCCGCCTTTAGATAGCCGGCTGGTGGCACGATGATGCCACCCTCGCCCTGGATGGGTTCCACGAGGAAGGCGGCGGTATTTTCATTGATAGCCGCCTTAAGCGACTCGATATTGCCGTACTCGACGAGCCTGAAACCCGCAGGAAACGGTCCGAATCCATCCTGGTATTGCGGCTCATCCGACATTGCCACGATGGCGATTGTGCGGCCGTGAAAGTTACCGCTGCAGGCGATGATCTCTGCCTTGTCATGGGCGACGCCTTTTACCGTATAGGCCCACTTGCGGGCGGCCTTGATGGCCGTTTCAACAGCTTCCGCGCCCGTGTTCATCGGCAACGCCATGTCCTGGCCAGTCAGTGTGCAGGCCTTCTCGAGAAACGGGCCCAGCTTGTCGGTGTAGAACGCGCGCGAGACGATGTTCAGGCGCGCCACCTGTTCCTGCACCAGTTTGACGAGCCGCTCATGCCCATGGCCGTGGCTGACGGCCGAATACGCGCTCATCATGTCGAGGTATTTTTTGCCCGCCTCATCCCAGACATACGCACCCTGCGCGCGGGTCAAAACCACGGGCAATGGGTGGTAATTCTGTGCACAATACCGTGCCTCAAGATCTATGCGTTCACTCATGCGGAAATTTTACAGCAATAACATCCACTTAAGCCAATCGTAATCAGCCAAAAATGAACAAACCAGCCAGGACTCAGAAATTATCGTTGCCCGGACCTGTCGGGCAGCTGGAGGCAATCCTCGAGTTGCCGGCTGACGGCGAGGTACACGCGCTGGCTGTCGTTTGCCACCCGCATCCACAACATGGTGGCACGATGCACAACAAGGTCGCGCACACGCTCGCACGTTCCTTCTTGCGTTTGGGTTTCGCGGCCTTGCGCTTTAATTTTCGTGGCACGGAGGACAGCGAAGGCCACTACGATAACGGCGACGGTGAACTCGATGATGCTCTGGCAGCAATAAACTGGATGCTACAACGTTATCCGGATAAACCTGTCTGGCTGGGCGGCTTTTCGTTTGGTGCTGCGATCGCCATTCGGGCGGCCACTATTGTCAAGGTCGACGGGCTGGTCAGCGTTGCTCCCGCCGTGTATCGGTTTGCCGGCAATCTCGAGAAGCAGCCTGATTGCCCGTGGCTGGTGATTCAGGGAGATGAGGATGAGTTGGTAGCGGTAGATGAGACCATTGAGTGGGTCAATGGGCTTGCACCCGGTCCAGATCTGCTGGTTATGGTCGGTGCCGAACATTTTTTTCACGGCCGACTCAATGATTTGCGCACCGCGGTAACGGACTTCGTCAACGAAAAAAGCCGGGGCGAGCCCCGGCTTTCCTGATCGGACAGAATTTCCGAATCAAACCATGTCTTTCAGGCCTTTCAAGGCCAGAGCTTTGACGGCTTTCGAAGCCGGCTTTGCCTTAAACATCATTTCTTCGCCCGTAAACGGGTTCACACCTTTACGTGCTTTCTTAGCTGGTTTCTTCACAACCCGCAATTTGAGCAGTCCGGGGATCGAAAAAACGCCTGGCGCGCCACGACCGCCAAGGTTCTTTTTGATTTGACCATTCAAAGACTCAAAAACGGCAGCGACATCTTTACGTGTCAGGCCGGTGTCTTCAACGATCTTTGCGTAGATTTCTGATTTGGTGGGTGGCTTCTTGGTGTTCGTTGCCATGAAAAACTGACTCCTAAAAAAACGAAAGCGGGCTTTGCCCGCGCCAAAAAAAAACGGGCATTGCCCGCGTCAAAAGCAGCGCGACGATAGCATATGTAAGTCAGCCGCGTAAGCGTCTGCCGTGCTTTTTAGGAAAGAAATCTAATCCGTGAAGAACTGGCGCTTAAAACGCACATCCGATGGAGTGCCGACGCCCTCAGGCAAGACACTGATGTCGAAGATCAGCGTTTCCCGATTAGCGACCGCAATCTCGCCGATATAGTAGATGGCATTCTGTTCGTTAATTTGCCGCATTGTGATGTTTTTTAACTGTCCGGTCAGATTAACGGTTTTCACGGTGACCCCAGCCGCAACGGCTGTGTTATCCGCTTCGCGTAGTACAGAGACATTCAGCATCGCCCGATTCTTGCTGCGCACGATGTTGTAAGCGCGTGCAACTTCAGGTGGCAACTGGTCGGTGGACTGTGCGCTGAAATGCACAATGTGGTCGCCGATATCGGCACTGGTAGCCCCGGCGGGCTGTGCTTCCGGCACCGCGGCAGATTCACCCGAGCCGCCGCAAGCGCTTACGAGTCCGATCAATGACAGAGCGATCAATATTCTTGTAATTTTCATGTTAAGGGCCCCCTCCCGAAGCAAGCACTATAAACCATTTGAGGCACGCGTCGCGACAGGAAGGTCTGCCGGAACCGTAAGAGGACCGCTGATAATAAAGCGTTTGTTGCGGTGCGCACTGCCGTGGGTCAGGCTGATACGTGACGGTGCGACCTGAAAATAATCGGCCAACAGGCGCACAACGGCTTTATTGGCTTTGCCATCGGCAGGTGCGGCGCTAGTGCGGATACGCAGCTGTGAATCGACGACACCCAGAACTTCATTACGACTCGCACGTGGCTGCACACGGACGCGCACTATCAGATCGTCGCCGTCCCAGCTCGCGACGCTGCTCAAATTGGAATGGGCCGGTAATCGCCAATCAGTATGCTCAGGGCCATCAGGGCGATGATCGCGGCCATTGGTGAGAGATCGAGACCACCCATCGATGGAATGATCCTCCGAACGGGTCGTAATACGGGCTCGACAAGCATCGCGATAAAGGCGGTCGCCGGATTGTAAGTTCCTGGTGCGACCCAGCTCAGGATAACTAGTATAAATATTGCGAACGTATACAAACGTAAGGTCAACAGGACGAGGTCCAAAACGGCAGTGATGGCGATCGGTAAAATCGTTGGTGTCATGCCGTAGATCACCAGCACCACGAGGATAACAAGGTACTGAATTGCAAATGCGATGATGACTGTCGCAGTGTCAATTCGACCGATGGGCGGAATTACACGCCGAAGCGGAATGACGAGTGGTGAGGTCAGCTTGAGAATGCCCTGTGCGATCGGGTTTCGAAAATCGGCACCGACGAGCGGTAGCCAGAAGCGCAACAACAATACCAGCAGGTAGAGCTGCGCGATGGTTGTAATGACAAATATCAACGCCTGTTTCATGAGTTAGCGCTCTCCGCAAGTTCAACAGCCCGGTTTCTCGCCGCAGCGAACGCAGTGGCAAAAATATCACGAATGTTTTGTTCGTCGAATACATCGAAAGCGGCAGCCGTTGTGCCGCCGGGCGAGCGTACATGCGAGATCATCGCCTCCATCGACTCGCCACTGACGGCGGCAAGTGCCGCTGACCCTTTCGCCGTATCCATTACGAGCTTGTGTGCCGCTTGCGGATCGATACCAAATTCCTCTGCAGAGCGAATGAGCATATCGATCAGTAAATAAAAATAGGCCGGGCCGGTTCCGGAAATGGCGGTTACCGCGTCGATACAGTCTTCGTCAGGTACATGAATAACGCTGCCAACGGCTGACAGGATGTCACTCGCTCGATCTCGCTGTTCGTTGCTCGTAGCATCGTTGGCAAATAGACCTGATGCGCCTTGCAGCAACAAAGCGGGCTGGTTTGGCATCACACGCACAATGGCGAGATTCCCACCCAACCAGGCGTCGATATCACGACTGTGGGTACCGGCAGCAACGGAAATTATCAGCGGCCTGTTGGCCTGCACGGTCGTGCAGAGGTCTTTACAGACCTCCCGCATAAGCTGCGGCTTGACCGCCAATACGAGGCAATCGGCGACTTTTGCAACGCCATGGTTGTCGTCAAGAAGGTTTACGCCAGCGAGTTCGGCGGCGAGGGCATCGCGGCGCTCTGTGTCAGGCTCCGCAATAAGCAGATTTCCTGGTCGATAGCCGCTGGAGATAAGACCGCCGGCGAGCGCCCGCGCCATGTTGCCGCCACCAATGAACCCCACTTTGTAATCGCTCATACGTTAATCCCTGGCACCGAATATTGCGGTGCCTATGCGCACGATTGTAGCGTTTTCAAAAATTGCGGCACGATAATCTGCACTCATACCCATGGAGAGCGTGTCGGTTTCGATACCGTCGGCGGCAAGTTCGTCGGCAAGCCGTCGCAGCCGTGCGAACGGCTCCCTTTGATCTTCAAAATTGTGGCGAATGGCCGGCAGGCACATCAGGCCGCGTAGCCTGATTCTGGGTAGTTCAGCGACCTGCATCGCAAGGTCTCGTAGCTCGTCAACCGGGACCCCGGACTTGTTTGCTTCCGCATCAATATTTACCTGCAGGCAGACGTTCAGATCGCCAAGTCCATCCGGACGCTGCTTGCTCAGGCGCGCAGCAATCTTGAGGCGATCAATGGAATGGACCCAGTGGAAGTGTTCTGCCACCACCCTGGTCTTGTTCGTTTGCAGATGGCCGATGAAATGCCAGATGAGCCGGTCATCGGCCACCGAAAGGATCTTTTCGACGCCTTCGGCAACCTGATTTTCGCCAAAATCACGCTGCCCGGCCGCTGCAGCCTCGATCACACGCGTATGGGACTGCCTCTTGCTCACAGCGAGCAATTTGACGCAATCGGCCTCGCGCCCCGCATCCACGGCAGCTTTCGCCAGCAAATCTCGGATTTGTCGCAAGTTTTCCGTGACTCTAATCACGTTTTGCTCCCGGTGCTTCGCTATACTAGGCTCAAATCCATGCCGGGTTATGGTAAGTCCGGCTTCCAAATCATGAGGAACAAATATGGCCGTCGACGTTGCCCAACTACTGTCGTTCACGGTAAAGAACAACGCTTCCGACTTGCACTTGTCAGGTGGAGTGCCGCCGATGATTCGCGTTGATGGTGACATCAAGCGTATCAACATGCCTGCTTTAACCCACAAAGACGTTAATAGCATGGTGTACGACATTATGAATGACAAGCAGCGCAAGGACTATGAAGAGTTTCTGGAAACAGATTTCTCCTTCGAGATTCCAAAGCTCGCTCGTTTTCGTGTTAACGCCTTCAATCAAAACCGTGGTTCCGCCGCGGTATTCAGGACGATTCCATCGGAAATCCTGTCGCTTGATGACCTGGGCGCACCGGCGATTTTCAAAGACGTATCGATGCACCCCAGAGGCATTGTTCTGGTAACGGGACCGACGGGCTCCGGTAAGTCGACAACGCTCGCTGCCATGGTCGATTACATTAACGATAACAAGCCTGATCACATTCTGACGATCGAAGATCCGATCGAGTTTGTGCACGAGTCCAAGAAATCACTCATTAACCAGCGTGAAGTCCATCGCGATACGCTGGGCTTCAACGAGGCGCTGCGTTCAGCGCTTCGTGAAGATCCGGACGTCATCCTGGTCGGTGAGTTGCGCGACCTTGAAACGATTCGCCTTGCGCTGACTGCGGCGGAGACGGGCCACCTCGTATTTGGCACGCTGCATACCAGTTCTGCTGCGAAGACGATCGATCGTATCGTCGACGTTTTTCCGGCAGCTGAAAAAGAAATGGTCCGGGCGATGCTGTCCGAGTCATTGCGAGCTGTTATTTCGCAGACACTGTTGAAGAAAATCGGCGGTGGTCGCATTGCGGCACACGAAATCATGATCGGTACGCCTGCAATCAGAAATCTGATTCGCGAAGGCAAAATCGCTCAGATGTACTCAGCCATTCAGACTGGTCAGGGTTCTGGCATGCATACGCTGGATCAAAACCTTGCCGAGCTAATGTCGAAAGGCCTTATAAATAAGGAAGAAGCTCGCTTCCGTGCAGTTCAGAAAGAAAATTTCTAAGGGCAGCCACGAGCTGTTCTGACCGGAGATCAGGAAAATGGAACGCGAACAAGCGGTACGATTGACGCAAAATCTGTTGCGGAAAATGGTCGAGCGGGACGGCTCTGACTTGTTCCTGACAACGGGATTTCCACCTGCGATCAAGGTTGATGGCACCATACACAAAGCGACCGACAATCCCTTAACTGCGGATCAGTCGGCGATCATGGTTCGCTCGATCATGAACGACAAGCAGATCAAGGAATTCGACGCGACTAAAGAATGCAACTTCGCGATCGCGCCACATGGTATTGGCCGCTTTCGTGTCAGCGCATTTATTCAGCAGGGTTACGTTGGCGCTGTATTACGAACGATCACAACTGAAATTCCGACGCTCGAAGATCTCGAGCTACCACCAATCCTCAAAGACGTCGTTATGAACAAACGCGGTCTGTGTATTGTCGTCGGTGGTACCGGTTCAGGTAAGTCAACAACGCTGGCGGCCATGGTCGGGCACCGTAATGAGAATTCGCGCGGTCACATCGTGTCGATTGAGGATCCGGTTGAGTATGTTCATCCACACAAGGGCTGTGTTATCACGCAGCGCGAAGTTGGTGTCGATACCGAGACCTGGCATGCGGCGCTGAAAAATACCTTGCGCCAGGCACCTGACGTCATTCTGATTGGTGAAATTCGCGATCGCGAAACCATGGAGTATGGCATTCAGTTCGCCGAGACGGGTCACCTTTGTCTTGCGACATTGCACGCCAACAGTGCTAACCAGGCACTTGATCGAATCATTAACTTCTTCCCTGAAGAACGCCGTCAGCAGCTGCTGATGGATGTTTCGCTAAATACCAAAGCGTTTATTTCGCAGCGATTGATTCCTCGTGAAGGTGGCGTTGGGCGTATTGCGGCGATGGAGATCATGCTGAATACGCCGCTGGTCGCCGACCTCATTTTTAAGGGTGAAGTGGGGCAGATCAAAGAAATCATGGCGAAATCGACCCGCCTTGGTATGCAGACCTTCGATCAGGCTTTGTTCGATTTATACGAGAGCGCCACGATCAGTTACGAAGAAGCCATGCGTAATGCGGACTCCAAGAATGAGCTGCGTTTGCGCGTCAAACTGGAAAGTAAGCGTGATTCGTCGATTGCCGACCGGCAATCGGAGAGCCTGAAAATCATCGAAGAGGACACCGCTCAAACGTTTTGAGCGTCATGGATGAATGCATAAATGAATGTTAAGCCGCTATTTAAATTAATGGTCGAGAAAAAGGCGTCAGACCTTTTCTTCGCGCCATTCTCGCCGGCCAAAATCAAGATTGACGGCAAAATCATGCCGGTCAATAAACTCGAAATGACGCCAAAAATGGTGAAGCAAGCGGCATTCGAGCTGATGAACGAGGACCAGATGGAGACCTTTACCAGAGAGCTCGAGATCGACTTCGCGATCTCCGAGCCTGGGCTTGGCCGCTTTCGCGTCAATGTGTTTCATCAACGCAGCAATGTTGCGATGGTGTTGCGTTACATCACCTCGGAAATGCCAACGCTCGACGAGCTCGGCATGCCTCAGCAATTGAAAGATCTCGTGATGCTGCGCCGAGGGTTGATATTGATGGTCGGCGCCACGGGATGCGGCAAGTCAACTACGCTGGCGGCGATGGTCAACCATCGCAACGAAAAAACGTCTTCACATATCATTACGATCGAGGATCCGATCGAATTCCTGCACTCAAATAAGAAGTCGATCGTCAATCAGCGCGAGGTAGGCCTCGATACGAAGTCCTATGCACGTGCCCTGAAAAGTGCGATGCGTGCGGCACCCGATGTCATTCAGATTGGTGAGATTCGGGATACCGAGTCAATGCAGGCGGCACTCGATATGGCGGGTACGGGTCATTTGGTTGTCGCTACGCTGCACTCGAACAATGCGTCCGAAACGCTGGATCGAATCGTCAACATGTTCCCTCAAGCACAGCATGGCCAGGTATTTATGGACCTGGCGCATTACTTGCGCGCAATCCTGTCACAACGCTTGGTTCGCTCAAGGAGCGGCAAACTTGTGGCTGCGGTAGAACTCATGCTGAATACGCCACACATCAAAGACCTGATGCTCAAGGGCGATATTTCCGCGGTCAAGGATGCACATAAGGACAGCGGCGAGCAGGGTATGAAGACTTTCGACGATGCGCTGCTGGATCTTTACAAGCAGGGCAAGATCGCGCTGGAAGAGGCGATGTCACATGCCGATTCCCGATCCAACCTCGAGGCCAAGATCAACTTCGGCGGCTAAGACCAAACCACGGTGGACGCGTCGAAGACTGGCCCGTCTACACAGACGCGTTTCATCGTCAGGCCATCGTCCGTATTGATTGGTACAGTACAACCAGCGCAGCCTCCGACTGCACAAGCCATAAATTCTTCCAATGACACCTGGCAGCGTATGTTGTATTTCGCTGCCAGTGTCGCGACGGCCTTTAGCATCGGTGTCGGTCCGCAGCTGAATATCTCGGTTTTGGCGCGTTCTGCCGTATCGAGGCTTCGCAGCCACAGATCCGCCATATCAGTTACGTAGCCGCGGTAGCAACCCTCGAAATTAGCCAAACTCGTGAGTCGTGTCGGCGCGCCCCAGCTCTCGAGTAGTGGCATCGTGCTGCAAATCGCATCATCCAACCATGGTGTCGGGAGTGTGGATTGCCCTAATTCGAAGGGAAATGGAATCTCCGAGCCAAGAATAGCGAGCGGGTTCCATTGCTCACCCTGTAGGGTCTCGGCGAGGAATACCATAGGCGGAATTCCGACGCCGCCACCGATCAAAAGGCAGTTTGGACGCTCGATGGACGGTAAGAACGGTTGTCCAATGGGTCCGAGTACGCTGATTTTGTCGCCTGCCTGCTTGTGGGCGAGCAAGTGCAAGCCTTGACCAACAATCTTGTATAGCACTTCAATCCAATCGTCTGCCGCTCGCATGATCGAAAGTGGTCGGCGCATGGGTAATGCATCATCGCAGGAGACGTGCACAAAACTGCCGGGACGTGCTGCTGCGGCGCACTTCGGTGCGCGAACGCGCATGATGAATTGCTCGCCCGCAAAGGTCTCGGTCGAAATTAGTTCACCATCTTCGACGAACAGGGTGCCGCGATTTCGTTGTGCGTGCTGTTGTGCCGCTGAGATCAATGCCGGTCCATCGCCCGGCAGACGTGTTCGAGCACCGCCATGCGCACGGCAACACCGTTGGTCACCTGCTGCGTAATAGCAGAAGACGGGCCGTCCGCCAAAGCCGATTCAATTTCGATGCCCCGATTCATGGGCCCCGGATGCATGACCATGGCATCGGGCGCCGCGGCCTGGAGCCGCTCTTTGCTGATTCCATAATTAGCAAAATATTCGTCGCTGCCGGGGATGCCCTCGAGGCTGTCAATACGTTCGCGTTGAATTCGCAGTGCCATGACGACGTCGGCGCCGCGCAGACCGTCATCAAGGTTGTGATACAGCGATGCGAACGGCATTTCGTCTTTTTCCGGAGCCAGTGCCGGGGGTGACACAAGCCGCAACTCACCAACTCCAAGCGTAGTCAGCCCTTGTGCTGCGGAGCGTGCGACGCGCGAATGCCTGATGTCGCCAACAATTGTGACGGTCAGGTTCTCGAAGCTGCCTTTTCGTTGCCGAATGGTCAGCAGATCGAGCAATCCCTGCGTAGGGTGCGATGCATCCGCCTCACCCGCATTAAGAATACTGACATGATCATGTACATGTTTTGCGATATAGGCAGGTACGCCGGTGCTCGCGTCACGCACGACCATCACGTCGACCTGCATGGCTTGCAGCGTGTAAATCGTATCGAGAATACTCTCGCCCTTCTTGCGCGATGACGTGTTGACGTCGAGGTTGAGGACGTCTGCGCCCAGACGTTTGCCAGCAAGGTCGAACGATGCTCGCGTCCGCGTACTGGGTTCAAAAAACAGATTTGCGACCGTGCGTCCGGCAAGTGACCTGTTGCGCACCGCGGGTTCGCCGAGTTGACTTACAAAGCGTTGCGCATCGTCCAGAAGTGCGACCAACAAAGACCGGTCCAGGCCTTTCAGGGTCAGCAAATGACGCAGACTGCCATCCGCATGGAGTTGCAGATTGGACTCGTTATCGGTGCTTGGAAAAACTTCTATCGCTTGCATGGCGAGACAATGCTACACGTTCGTTCGCCCGGTGAGAAATCGTTCGGCGATAAATACTGCGGCGGCACTGTCGATCATTTCTTTGGAGATGCGGCCACGACTTCCTGAAGCTCTGGCCTTTTTAAGTACCGTTTCGGCCTCACGCGAGGTATAGCGTTCATCCACCATATCGATCTTCAATTGATAGCGTAGCAACTCCTTGGCGAATGCCTCGACATGAGCCTGCATCTCGCCAGGGCTGCCATCTGCATGCATCGGCAGGCCAACGATAAGACGCGACGGGCGCCACTCATCGACGATCCGCGATATCGCATCAAAGTCAGGACCATTTCCCGAATTAGCAATGACGCCCAGAGGACTTGCTGAGGCGGTGACAGACTGGCCGACTGCGACACCAATACGACGCAATCCGAAGTCAAATGCGAGGACGGTCTCAGGCGTGTCCGGCATTCGGGGAAATCTGGCTGATGTCGATGCCGAGGATCTGAGCCGCCGACATCCAGCGCTCGCCAAACGGAGTATCGAACACGATATCTGGCGACGCAGGAACATTGAGCCACGAGTTGGCCAATATTTCGTCCTCGAGCTGGCCGGCCTCCCAGCCCGCATAACCTAATGCCACCAAGGTCTTGCTCGGACCATCACCTGTTGCCATCGCGTCGATGATATCGCGCGAGAGGGTCAGGTGAATATCGCCCGAAACGATGAGTGAATTCTCATAAGATGCGCCTGGGGCGTGCAAGACAAAGCCACGTTCCGGCCCGACAGGGCCGCCCATCAAAACGGGGTCAGCGGCGATTCCAGCATTTGAATTGGCTAGATCAAGTTGTGCAAACAAGCCCGACATTGTCAGGCCCAGCGGCCGATTGATGACGATGCCAAGGGCGCCGTCATCGTTATGCTCGCAAATCAGCGTGACCGTGCTGTTGAAATTTGGATCGGCCATGCCCGGCATGGCAATGAGGAGCTGATTCGTCAGAAAAGCATCGATTCCCATACCCACAGTATCGACCTTGTCGGCAGCCGGCACAACCGAAGGTCATCGACTACTCGGTGCTGGCGGCGGTCGCCGCTTCGCGCTGCGCGCTGAAAAGCCATTTGTAGGCAAAACGCAGGCGGTCGTAATCCGCACTGACTTCGGCCGGGAACGGATCGAATGGCGAGGCGCGCCGCAAAATATCCAGGGCTGCCTTATCGAGCACGGTAGAGCCACTCGACTGGCGAATGATGACTTCGGATAGCTGCCCGGATGCCTCGATACTGACTTCCAGTGTCGGACTGCCGGTCAGCCCCTCGAGATCGCCCAATTCCGGAAAGTATTCGTCGCCCACGGATTCAATCCGTCGTTTCCAGGTATCGAGATACGCCGCGATCGTCGATTCACGCGTATCGGCGCTGATTATTAATTGTCTGGGGTCATCATCATGTATCAGCAGGGTCGATTCCTCGTCCTGGGGTAGCGGCAATGTCTGCTCGCTGCCTGATTCGAGCGCGATGGCCGTCGAATCCTGTGGTTGTGGGTCCTCGCGCAGGTCGTCGGCGACGCGCAACTCCTGCTCGCTTTGCGTCGAGATCAGCTGGTCTGCGGCCTTTTCATGCGACGTTGCATCCAGCAATGCCTCGCCGTTCTCCTCGCCCAGGTTGTCGATTGGCGAAGCGCTTTGCAGCGGCGCCGTTGGCCTGACTTCGTCGGGAGTATTGCCGCCACCCTGTTGCGAGGCTTGTGCGAGGTACTCGGCTTCGTCCGGACGATCGATACTTTGATCCGGGTCAGCCACGATCGTTACCTCGAGCGAAATCGCATCGGCGAAGTTATCGAGTATGTAAGGATTAAAGGTGACGCCGATGATGAGAATGCCGTGAATCAGTGCGGCGAGGAACAGCATCGCGGGCAGCCGGTCAGGCACCTCAGGAGCGACGAGCTGAATGTCGTCAATCGTCTCTATTTGCATGCCGATGGTGGCCATAAGTGCTGCGAATCATCCGACATTTTTATCTATAAAACAAGCGCTTAGGTCTCTTTTTCGATTGCATCAAAGAGTTGCCCGGCAATGTTCAAGTCGTACAGCTTGTCGAGCTCGCGAATGCCGGTCGGGCTCGTGACGTTAACCTCGGTGAGGTAGTCACCGATGACATCGATGCCGGCAAACAAGACGCCACTGTCGCGAAGCACCGGGCCGACCCGCTCACAAATGGCGCGGTCGCGGTCTGAGAGTTCCTGACCAACTCCCGTCGCCCCCATGACAAGATTGCCGCGATTGTCGTCGGCGGATGGAATGCGAGCCAGCGCATACGGCACGGCTTCACCATTAACAAGGAGGATACGTTTGTCGCCAGCGCTGATCTCCGGAATAAAAACCTGTGTCATCGCAAAGCGCTGACCGTAATCGGTCAGCGTTTCGAAAATAACATTGGCGTTGTTGTCGCCCTTCTGGATAACGAAGATAGAACGTCCACCCATACCATGGAGTGGTTTGACCACAATGCGCTCGTGCTCAAGCAGGAAGGCTTTCATTTCAGTCATCGAGCGCGTTATCAGCGTCAACGGTGTGCACTCCGGAAACCACGCGGTGTACGCCTTCTCGTTCATGTCCCGCAGTGCTTGCGGATGATTCACGATCAATGCCCCGGCCGCGCGGGCCCGGTCGAGGATATAGGTCGTATAGACGTATTCCATATCGAATGGTGGATCCTTACGCATCAGAATCGCGTCGAGCTCGCCGAGCCGCACTTCTGCGCCTGGTCCCAGCTCAAACCAGTCAGAAGCATCGTCGCGAACCGTCAGTTGCCGCCCATGCCCAAAAGCAGTACCTGAGAGGATCTTGATATCACGTTGTTGAAAATAGTGAATTTCGGCATCACGACGCTGCGCTTCTAGCAGCATCGCGAAAGAACTGTCCTTATAGGGCGTGATGGACTCGATTGGGTCCATCACGATACCGATTTTGAGTTTGCCGCTGGTCATTGGCGGGTTTTCGTCCTGTTCAGAATCGAGCGAGCAACTATACCTTGGAATCTGGGCGTAATCGTTGAAATTTCTTGAGTTTTTGCTCTCTGCGGCGCGCGTCGTAGCAGGACTTATGTCAATATGGTACAAGTCGTTTTTCCTGAGTGGTTCGTGGCTGTCTGCCACCAAGGCACAGGAAAAACGAGAACCAGAATGAATCCCTGGGGATTCCAGTCAAGCGCGAGGAAAACCGGTGTCAAATAACGCATCTCGAAGTCTGAATGGCCTCAAGATACTCGTTGTGGATGACAGCAAGACCATTCGACGGACAGCAGAGACCTTGCTGACCAAAGAGGGTTGTCAGGTATTCACAGCGATCGATGGTTTCGATGCTTTGTCGAAAATCGCTGATCACCAGCCCGACCTGATTTTCGTGGACATTATGATGCCGCGGCTGGATGGCTATGAGACTTGCTCATTGATCAAACACAACAAGGTGTTTAAGGAAACGCCGGTCATCATGTTGTCGAGCAAGGACGGCCTGTTCGATCGTGCTCGCGGACGCATTGTCGGTTCAGAGCAATATTTGACCAAACCGTTTACCAAGGACGAGTTGCTCGGTGCGATTTCAAACCAGATCAACTAGTCATTACTTACTAAATATGTTGCAAGGGACGCCTTGATGGCAGTTATTCTCATCATCGATGATTCGCCGACTGAACTGCATCTGTTTCAAAAGATGTTGGAGAAGAACGGTTTCGATACATTGGTCGCCGATAGTGGCGAGGAAGGATTGCGCCAGGCAAGACTGTCACAGCCCGACTGCATTTTGATGGATGTCGTTATGCCGGGCATGAACGGTTTTCAGGCTACGCGTAAACTCACACAGGATTCCGACACCGCCGGGATCCCGGTCATTATGATTACGACCAAAGACCAGGAGACTGACAAAATTTGGGGCATGCGTCAGGGGGCTGTTGAATATCTGGTCAAGCCAATCGAAGCGAAACAGCTGGTGGCGAAAATCAACGCGGTCATGGCAGCCTGAATGAGTGAATCGGTCGACCTCGCGACGCTGGTCAAGCAGCCTTTCGAGCTGTTGCAGGAGATCGAGCGTCGAAGTCGCCAGGCCCATTCCGGCCAGAGCAGTGCAGCGATGCCGGACGAGTGGGTCGGTGTCGGCTTTCGTATTGGCGAGGAACAGTTCGTTGCCGGTCGGGATCAGGTACGCGAGGTTTTGATGTTGCCGGAAGGTATGACACGAGTACCCGGCGCCAAACGCTGGTTGCTTGGCATCGCGAATCTGCGTGGCCACTTGTTACCGCTCGTTGATGTCAAATTGTTGCTCGGTAGTGGGCGTACAACGCTGCGCCGGACGACGCGTGTCATCTCGGTAAATCATCGCGAAATTCCAGCGGGCCTCGTGGTGGATGAAGTGCTCGGCTTTCGCCGTTTTATGGGCCATGAATACACAGACACCTGGCCAGAAACCGTGGTCCGTTGTGACAATTTTTTGACGGGCGCTTATGAAAGAGGCGAGGACATCTGGCCAGTCTTCGATTTGTTCGATTTTATTGAAAGCAACTTGTTCTTGCAGGCGGCAGCCGAATGATCGCCACAAGAAACTGCGCGAACCCAGAGCGTGGCTACGCATAATTCAGAGTTAGCAAAGCTATGACCAAGACAACAGACACATCATCAATTTTTAAAGTCGTCGCCATCATAACGGCGGTCGTACTTATCATGGCAGCGGCGTTGTCGTATTTTCAGGACAGTGATGACAACTCGCAGGCGGTGGAGCTCGCCGCTCTGTCGCAGTCGATACCTGGACAGGCTGCCGCAGCGCTGCGCGGTACAGACGGTAGTTTCGATCGACTGGACACCAGCCTGAAGCGGCTCGCGCAATTGCGTCGTAGCGCAGGTGCGACCGCCCCGGGTTCGTCGTCTGCGTGGCAGCAGCTGGAGTCGCGCGCGGCAGCAATTCTCGCCAAGCGATCGGATGTGGAGGCATTGACGGACGCGGCGACGAAGATAAGCATCGCTGTGACTTCGATTCTTGATCTGTCAAACGAATTATTGGATCGCTCTGGTGCGACCGGCGTTGTACAGGAGTTTCAGCAACGTGCGGCGCGCATCGCCCAATCGGCGCCCGATCTAGCCACCAATGCAACTGCCGCATCGGTCGCGGCCAATATTGGCGGCGACACGGCATTCTTACGGACGGTTTTTAATGCGTTGTCAGGAGAGGATACGGAGTTGGACGTACGGCCACTCAGCGGCGAAGGTCGCGAAGTTGTCCTGATTCCTCTCGGCCGTCAGCTCACTGATCTCGAGGCGCAAGTTGAGGTCATTGGGGCCAGCCTCGGGCAGGTCGGCAACCTCGCTGAGGCCCAGGCACAACTGTTGAGCAGTGCCGAAACACTCGGCAACACATTTTCCGTAGCAGAGTCCGACAGTCCACTTCCAGGGTTTCTGCAAATATCGCTGATTCCGTTTGGACTAATCCTGTTGGCGGTGCTTTTGGTATTCGGTCTGCTCGCACTGAATATGAAGTCGTCGAAATTTGAAACCGCGGCGAAGGTTCAGGCCGAGCAGAACGAACGCAATCAGCAGGCTATCCTGCGGTTGCTGGATGAGATGGGTAGCCTTGCCGACGGCGATCTTACTGTTGAAGCGACCGTGACCGAGGACATTACCGGAACGATCGCGGACTCTTTCAACTTCGCGATCGAAGAGCTTAGAAAACTGGTGGCGACTGTTAATGAAACCGCAATCATGGTTGATTCTGCGGCAAAACAAACTGAGAGCACGGCCTCGCACATGGCGAAGGCGGCCGATAATCAGGGTCGCGAAATCAATGCCGCGACCGAGTCCATTGTGTCAATGGCCGCGTCGATTGAAGAAGTCTCCGGCAACGCTGAACGCTCATCCGACGTTGCGCGCCATTCTGTTGAAGTGGCGCACAAAGGTGGCGAAGCGGTGCGCCGCACCATCGACGGGATGAATGCCATTCGGGAGACGATCCAGGAAACCTCGAAACGCATCAAACGTCTGGGCGAAAGCTCGCAGGAGATTGGCAACATTGTTGAGCTAATCAATGACATCGCCGAACAGACCAATATCCTCGCGCTGAACGCATCGATTCAGGCATCAATGGCCGGCGAAGCTGGTCGCGGCTTTGCGGTTGTGGCTGACGAGGTGCAGCGACTCGCAGAGCGTTCTACGAATGCGACCAAGCAAATCGAGGTGCTGGTGCGAACGATTCAGGCTGACACGAACGAAGCCGTCGTCTCAATGGAGCGCAGTACGACTGACGTCGTTGGTGGCGCGCTACTGGCGGAAAATGCCGGTGCCGCACTGGATGAGATTGAACAGGTCTCAAATCAGATCGCCAGTCTGGTGCAGAATATTTCGAGCTCGGCACGCCAGCAGGCAGGCTCGGCAGCCGATGTAACGCGACGCACGACGCGGCTACGTGAAATTAGTGAGCAGACCGGCAAAGCGACTTCTGCTACCGCGGCGGCCATCGCGAAATTGTCTGAGCTTGCCTCACAGCTTAGAAAAACTGTGGCCGGATTTACCCTGCCTAACGAGGCGCTGCAGGCGAGAACATTATCAACGAGCTCTTCGGACGCACTCGCCAATAAGATCGGCGGGCAGGCCAAGACGGGTTAGGGAAGCGCGGACAGTTACATGACTGGCGATACCGGCATTCAAGAGAGAGACACCGACGAAAAGGGCGGCGAGAGCACTATGAGTGCGCTGGCGATCGTCAGTGATGAGCTCATGGAAACGCTCCGCAATGCGCAACTCGCGTTGGAGGATTGTGTCGACGGTCGAGGTGGGTCTGCTGCTCTGATCCGCGCGGCTGAATTGCTGCACCAGGCGCGCGGCGCCCTGCAGCTTACCGAAACCTACGGCGCCGCCCTGCTTACGGAGGAAATGGAGCTGGGCTGTAAATTCCTTGCCAATCTTCGTGCAGGCAAGGGTCGCGAGGATGGGCTGGACGCCCTGACTCGAGCGATGGTGCAGTTGCCGGTCTACATTGAACGGCTGCTGGGCGGGGGGCGCGACATTGCGCTCGTGTTGCTGCCAATGCTGAATGACCTGCGCGCTGCGCGTGGCGAACCGCTGCTATCGGAAGGCACCTTATTACTCCTTAACCTGTCGCCAACGCAGATGACCAAGCACAGCGACAGGCGCGAGGGATCTGGCGAAGATCCCATTGCCGTCGCGACGCGACTACGGCCGAAGTTTCAGCTGGCCCTGTTGGGCTGGATCAAGGGCGGCAATACACAGCGGCATTTAGATACCCTGAGTGGAGTTGCGGAACAGCTCGAACAGTCAGCTACTCGCGATGATATGTATCGACTCTACTGGGTCGTCGGCGGCGTACTTGAGTCGTTACAGAACGGTGGGCTGGAAACGTCCATTGCTGTGAAGCGCCTGTTGGGCCAGACGGATCGTCAGATAAAGAGAATCATCGACCAGGGCGTTGACGTTTTCGATGCACATCCGGTTGATGATTTGCTCAACAATCTCTTGTATTACGTTGCTCGGTCAAGCACAGCCGGCAAGCGAATCAGCGAGATTCGTGCCGCCTTTAACCTGTCCGAATTGCTCCCGGGCGATCAACAGGTCGAGCGTGCTCGCGAGGCACTATCAGCGCCGAGCATACAGCTCATGAAAACGGTTGCGGCGGCGATCAAGGAAGACCTGGCGCGGGTAAAAGACGTTCTCGACATCTTCATGCGCACAGGCAGGAACAAGTCCTCGGAGCTTGTGCCGCAGCTGGAGCTGCTGAAGAAGATCAGTGACACATTAGGCGTACTTGGCCTCGGCGAGTTGCGTGGCGATATCGATGGCGAAATTGAACGCCTGAAGACGGTTGTCGAGCGTGGTGGTACGGCCTCGGATCAGATCATCCTGGACATTGCCTCGACTTTGTTGCGGGTTGAAGACCGCCTCGACCAACAACTCGTGCGACTCATTGTTCCATCCGATCAGGTGCCCGGTGGCGCGGGGGCCGAGTTACCACCGCAGGAGGCTGCCGACTACCAGCAGGTGGCCGAGTCGGTGATGCGTGAGTGCATAATCAATCTCGCGCGCATCAAGGATACCGTCGGCCAGAGCCTGGCATCGCAGGCGCCGTCGCAGGGTCTGGACAGCGTGCCTTCACTGGTACGCGGCATCAAGGCCGGACTATTGATGCTGAACAAGACTCGCGCCATGGAAATTGTGGATCGTGTCGGTGCACTGATTACGCTGACCCTGGCTGGTGACGGTGCGGCGCGCTTAACGCAGCGAGAGACAGATCGCATGGCCGATGCCATCGTCAGCATCGAGTACTACATGGAGACGGTTAAAGCCGGCCGCAGCGAGCCGTGGTACATGCTCGATAACGCCGAGGCTTGTCTTGCCGTACTCCGTGACGTAGAGCA
>Ga0316191_10000667_pt1 | contig 22613 bp, 23 predicted proteins | sample Eddworburr2cm_MG_FD_204928 | JGI IMG/M metagenome (GOLD analysis project Ga0316191, IMG submission 204928) | Coastal sediment microbial communities from Maine, United States - Eddy worm burrow 2 cm | ecosystem: Environmental > Aquatic > Marine > Coastal > Sediment | place: USA: Maine... | reverse complement strand
TCAGGGATTCAGTCGACATCGGAAGTACGGGGGCGTGAACTTCACCATGTTCATCAAAAATCCTGCATAAATCATTCTCAGCTATCTGTATGAAATTACGATAAAAAACAGTAATTTCGATTTCGTCTATTATTAGCTTTACTTATACAGATCCATGGCAGACCAAAACACGAAGTTATCAAGGGCAGAGATGGAAGAGTTGTGCCTGAAACAAAACATAATTATTGAGCGGGAGGACCCCTTCAATAACACCAAGATTTTCCTTCCAAACATTGAGAAGATTAACAAAATGATCCGGGAATTCGACTTTCTGGTAGACGGATCCTCCAGGGGAAAAGCAGTGAATGAGATCAGCACCATAGAGCGTTTTCTGTACGAAAATGAAAAGAATGTAGATGTAAAGAGCCAATATCTTGCAACCTACTATTCAAACGCTTCCATGTACATCGAAAACCATCGGAGTCTTCTGGATGACAAACGATCGGAAAACTGGAAATACCTTTTTGTGAACTATTTCAAACTCGAGGATATATACAAGTATTTCAACAAGAAATCCAGTGCTTCCACTTTTTTCAAAGAATACGCCATATACAACGACATGGTAAATCTCACCTATAATGTGAAACTGATGGAGTATCTCAGAGCGCAGGTGGAACTGGAAATACCCGTGGATGATGATAAAGACATGCCTGGGAAAATTGAAGAGATCAATTTGAAGCTGGCCATATTACACGAACTGGGATTCATTGAGAAACTCAGTGGCATTATTTCGGAAAATACAATGCCAAACATGGCCAAATTCCTGACGGTTATCTGCAGCGAAGACCCTGCAAGCTGGAGAGACATTCTGCAGAAACTGAAAAACATGAATCTCCAGAACGATAAGGATCTGCTCACCGAATTGAACCTGAACAAAGCGCACGAAATCATGACGGTTTTTGGTATTGATATTGAAAAGAAGTAATATTGTTATCGAACCACAAATATACGCTGTAATAACCGCAGTATGGAAAACATCAGTATTGAACCCACCAAGAAGTCCCTTGAAGTAGAATGCTCGCCAGGCTACTTCAAACTATCGGGGAATTCCATTCTCTCTGATCCCCGGAAGTTCTTCCAGCCCATCGTAGAATGGGTGGAGGATTATATCAAAGAACCCAAAGATAAAACGACGGTGGACCTGAAGCTGGAGTATGTGGATACAGCCTCGGTGCAGAGTGTGTTTGATATAATGAGAATGTTTAAGCCCCTTCAGGATAAAAGCAAAGAGGTGGCGGTGAATTTTTACTTTGAATTTGACGATCCCGAACTTCTGGAACTGGGTGAGATCATGGAAGGCCGCCTGGGCATCAAATTCAACTTCATCGAGTATCAGTAAGCTTATCCTTTCCTGCATTGATGTACCATTAATAATTATACGGGTGGATGATTTTACCCGCTGATCTTGTATTTTAACAAACATCCTGATTATGAATTCCAAGCTTAATCGTCGCGCATTTCTTGGCACCTCAGGTGCCTTTGTTGCAGGTAGCCTCATGGCTTCACCACTGGCCAGATACGCCATATCCAAAGGCGAAAAGGTCAAAGTAGTACTGGTGGGTACCGGTGTCCGTGGCACCTCATTCTGGGGCAGGACCCTGGTAGAGGATTTTCCGGAAATCCTTGAGTTTGTGGGACTATGCGATATTAATCCCGGCAGGTTGGAATATGCCAGGCAATACATGGGAGTGGATTGCCCGGTATTCGCCGATTTTGAAACTATGGTGAAGCAGGTCAAACCCGACCTGGTAATTGTCACCACCAAAGACTCCACCCACCATGAATTTATCATCAAAGGGCTGGACATGGGCTGCGATGTGCTCACAGAAAAGCCTCTTACCACGGACGAGGATAAATGCCAGGCCATCCTGGATGCTGAAAGGCGTTCCAAAAACAAATTGATTGTGGGTTTCAATTACCGTTGGAGTCCCTATCCAACCAAGATCAAGGAGCTTCTGCAGGCAGGCAGCATTGGAAAAATTACTTCCGTGGATTTCCACTGGTATCTGAATACCTACCACGGCGCCTCCTATTTCAGAAGATGGCATGGCCTCAGACAAGCGGGGGGAACCCTCTGGGTGCATAAGGCTACCCACCATTTTGACCTGCTTAACTGGTGGCTCGACAGCGATCCTGAGGAAGTCTTTGCCTATGGCGACCTGGAACACTATGGCTCCAATGGCCCTTTCAGGGGAGATAAATGCCGGACCTGCGATCATAAATCCGAATGTAAATTTTACTGGGACATCACGCAGGACAAACGTTCCATGGATCTCTACGTGAATAATGAACACCATGACGGCTACATTCGGGACAGCTGCCTCTTCAGGCCTGAGATCAACATTTACGACAAAATGTCGGCACAGATTAAATACCGCGATAACACCTATGTGAACTATTCACTTACCACCTACTCGCCATACGAAGGATGGAAAATAGCATTTAACGGAACAGAAGGACGCATCGATGCCTGGCTGGATATTCCCTTTATGAACAGCGAGAATATCTCTCAGTCTGACAGGCATGAACTGGAGATGTCACAAGAGGATGATAGGCTATTCTCAGAGCCGGTGATCGTTCATAAGCTATGGGAGGATTATCAGGTCCGCCAGGTTAAATTACCCAAAGGAGGCCATGGTGGTGGAGACGAATTGTTGCACCAGCAGATTTTCATGACTCCGGACAAAAAGGATCCTTTTGAGCGGCCTGCAGGAGTCAGGGATGGCGCCATGTCGATCCTGATCGGAGTAGCAGCCCGAAAAAGCATTGAATCGGGACATCCGGTCAGAATTTCCGAACTCACCGACCTGGAACCAAGAGAACGGAGGTTATGACAGAATCCTTCCAGCAAATATGCAAGGAGCTTACAGAACTCATTGAGCGTTGGGAGGTGAAACTGACTCTCCAACCTCCCGAAACTGTGGGTTGGCGGAGAAACACCCAGGGGCGGACCATCAGACAGATAGTGGGTCATATGGTCGATTCGGCCAGCAACAACACCCACCGGATTATTCATATGCATTATCAGCAGAGTCCCATCTCCTATCCAGACTATGCCAACCTGGGCAATAACGACCGATGGATCGCCATCCAGAACTACCAGGAGGAAAATTGGGAAGAACTGGTGAAGCTCTGGGCAGCTGTGAACCGGCATGTGGTACATCTGATCGCTCAGTGCGATGAATCCAGACTGGACCAGTACTGGATCTCTGCACTGAAGGAAAAGGTCACGCTCAGGGAGATGATCAGCGATTTCCCCAGGCATTTCAAATTGCATATAAATGAAATATCAGCACTTATAAACCAACTGACCATAAATCATGATTAACAGACGTAACTTCTTACAGGCAGGTGCCCTGGCAGCTGCAGGTACTGCCCTGGCAGGATGCACTCCCAAGGAGCAGGCCGCCGCGGCTGCAGAACCCAAAAAGAACATCAGACACAATCCCATCGGGGTCTCAAGCTATTCCTTCTGGCAATTCAACCGGCCAAAAAATGATCCTCCCATAGAAGATATTATCGACCAGGTGGCCGCCATGGGTTTCGACGGGGTGGAACTGCTCCTGGTGCAAATGGCCTCTGAGGATACTGCCTACCTGAATAGTTTGAAAAGAAGGGCCTTCCATAATGGACTGGACCTGATGGGTTTTTCCACCCACCAGGGTTTTGTGTATCCCGAAAAAGAAAAAAGGGATGAGAATATTGCCCTGACCATACGCCAGGTCGAGATGGCCTACCAGCTGGGCATCCCCACCATCAGGATCAACACCGGGCGATGGGGAACCAGCAGGGACTTTGACCACCTGATGGAGAACAGGGGCATTGAACCCACCCTGGAGGGCTATACCGATGAGGATGGATTCAAGTGGGTCATCGATGCCCTTGAAAAGGTAATTCCGACGGCTGAAAAATGCGGGGTGGTGATGGGTCTCGAAAACCATTGGGGTCTTGGCCGTTTACCTGAAGGAGTCTTGCGCATTGTGAATGCCATTGACTCGCCCTGGTTGAGAGTAACACTGGATACGGGTAATTTCCTGGAGGATCCCTACGACAAACTGGAAGAACTGGCACCCTACACCTCTCTGATGCAGGCTAAAACTTACTATGGAGGAGGAAAATGGTACAGCCTGGACCTGGATTATCCCCGCATTGGAGAAATCATGCGTAAGCATAACTACCATGGCTATATCTCCCTGGAGATGGAGGGAAAGGCCGACCCCATGGAAGCGGTCCCTCAAAGCCTGGAAGTGCTGCGCGATGCCTTCTGGTATGAGCTCTAATCCACATAAAAAGTACCGAAGAGCCAGGACCGGATCACTGGTCCTGCTTTTCTTTTTAGGCATCTCTGCACTGGCAGGAGCCATGGGGATGATCCTGGACCCCACCGGTCAGGGCATGGGTATGCCTCCCGAAATGCTGGATCATACTCCATTTGATTCTTTCCTTATTCCCGCCATCATCCTGGGTATCTTCAATGGAATTTTGAGCCTGGTTTTTGCCATCCTTATCCTTAAAAGATCCCGCTTGGGATCCTGGCTGGCATTGTTCCAGGGAGGAGTACTGTTTGTCTGGTTGACTGCAGAGGTATTCATGGATCTGTTCTCTGCTCTTCTTACAATTCCCTATTACCTGGTAGCTGTTCTTCTTATTTTATGCGGAATTGTGATGCATAAATTTAGAACCGTTCAACGTTAATCTAGGCCAGGAATGCTTGTCAGAGGATCCTATTTGAGCTAACTTTAGTTTGCTCAAATAACTCCAACATGATCAACTACGAAGCACTATTCAAGATATCTTACGGACTCTACATCGTTAGCTCCGGGACGAAAGAAAAAGGGAATGGCTACATTTCCAATACAGTATTCCAGGTCACTTCTGATCCACCCCGCTTTGCCACCTGCTGCAACAAGGATAATCATACAGCCGGACTCATCCGGTCCTCAGGACAATTCTCGGTATCCATACTCCATGAAGATGCTGGTGCAGGAACCATCGGCACCTTTGGCTATAAAAGTGGAAAAGATGGAGACAAGTTGCAGGGAATGGATGTCCGCTACGGCCAAACAGGAGTTCCCATAGTCCTAAACGATGCCATTGCTTTTCTTGAAGTCAAAGTCCAGGAGACCATAGATGTGGGTTCCCACCTGATGTTCATAGGGGAGCTGGTGCAGGCCGAATTACTGGATGAGCAAGCCGATCCCCTAACCTACCTTCATTACAGGAGGGAGAAAAAGGGAGTGGCGCCAAAAAATGCCCCCACCTACATCGATAAATCCAAATTGGAGAAAAAGAGCGACGGAGTGGAATTTGCCAAATATGAATGTCCGGCATGTGGATACATTTACGATGAAGAAAAAGAAGGGGTGAAGTTCGACGATCTGAGCGATGACTGGGAGTGCCCCATTTGCGGTGAAGAAAAATCTGAATTCATTAAACTATAAAGCTTAAAACTATGGAAAACTCATTGAAAGGAACCAGAACCGAACAGAACCTGCTAAAAGCCTTTGCAGGTGAATCACAGGCCAAGAATCGCTATGAATTCTTCGCCAAGCAAGCCAAAAAAGAAGGCTATGAGCAAATGGCTGCCATTTTTATGCAGACCGCCAAGGAAGAGCAGGCACATGCCAAGCGCTTTTTTAAATTCCTGGAAGGCGGAGTGGTGGAAATTACTGCCAGCTACCCGGCAGGGATAGTAGGAACTACTGCTGAGAACCTGAAGGCCGCCGCTGAAGGAGAGAATGAGGAGTGGACCGACCTCTACCCCACCTTTGCCGAGATCGCCAAGGAGGAGGGATTCCCCAAGGTGGCAGCAGCCTTTAAAATGATTGCCAAAGTGGAGGCCGAACACGAAAAGCGCTACCTGAAATTACTTCAGAATATATCGGAAGACAAGGTCTTTATGAAAGATGGTAAGGTCTGGTGGAAGTGCATGGTGTGCGGTTATGTTTACGAATCAGAGAAGGCCCTGGAAAACTGTCCGGCCTGCCTCCATCCCCAGTCCTACATGAAATTAAAGGAAGAAGACTATTAGCGAGTTCTCTCTTGATAAAATTCCTGCTTTCCAAAGGAGAGGGACCCTGTTTCCCTCTCCTTTTGCATTTGTGTCCGGACCCTTCATATCCCCCCGCCTGGAGTAATTCTACTTCGGGATTACAGCCCCAATGTGGTTTACATGACTTTCTGCAGCAAGTGAAGGGCTTGATATATCATGTCGAAATTCCGTATATTTAGTGTATGATAGATGCGAAAGAGGCCACCACCAAGGCCAGGGAACACCTTACCGCCTTCTTTCCCGAGGCCGAAAACGTTCAATTGGAAGAAGTTGAACTAAGTGCCGACAAGGCCCACTGGCTGATCACTCTGAGCTATGAGGGAGTCGCCAACTCGGTGGCCAGCTCTTTGCTGGTAGGCAAATCAGTCCTGTACAAGATCTTTAAGCTGGATGCCAAAACGGGCAATGTGCTCTCCATGAAAATCAGGGACATCAAATAGGATCGGCCTTCTTTAAGATTCAAATAAATCTACCACATGACCCAGTTCTGCACGAATTGGGATGTGCTGGGGACATTGTTCCTCGCACAATCCGCACTGAACGCAGTTGGATGCTTTTTCAGTTTCGCTTAGTAAGCCAATGTACCGGTTTTTAGCGGCCGGATCGTGCAACATATGGTGGTCATTGCACAGGGCGAAATTGCGGGGAATATCGACCCCCTCCGGACAAGGCATGCAGTAAGCACAGGCAGTACAATTGACTCGTTGCAATTTTGTAATAATCGCAGTAGCCTTTTTTATAGCCCTCTCATCCTTTTCGGTCCATGGGCGCTCCGCAACTGTGCTTGCCAGCTCCATATTCTCCTTCACATGGTCCAAATGCGACATGCCACTCAGGACCACGGTGACTTCAGGCTGCTTCCACAACCAGCGAAAAGCCCAATCCACTTCCGATCGTCCGGGTACTGCTTCATTCAATACCTTTCTGGATTTCTCCGGAAGGCCGTTTACCAATGATCCTCCCCGCAAGGGTTCCATAGCTATTATGGCGATTTCTTTCTCTGCCGCATACATTAGGCCTTCTCTACCTGCCTGAAAATGCTCATCGAAGTAATTGTACATAATCTGGCAGAAGGTCCAGTTGTAGGCATCCACTATTTCCTTAAACAAGGGTAGTTCGTCGTGATATGAGAAACCGGCATAAGAAATTCTCCCGGCTTTAAGGGCAGAGTCCAGGAAATCCAAGACCCCTAAACCAAGCATTTTATCCCAGGTCTTACGATTCAGGGCATGAAGCAGGTAAAAGTCAATGTGATCCGTTTCCAACCTGGCCAATTGCTCATCCAGAAAGCGGTCCATGTCTTCCCGGGTTTCCACCAGCCAGCAGGGAAGCTTGGTGGCCAGGTAGACCTTCTCCCGGTATCCGTTTTTCAGGGCTTTGGCCAGGAAGAGTTCACTGGCTCCGGGTTTGGAAAAACTCTCAGAATGATAGGGGTACGCAGTATCAAAGTAGTTGACTCCCTGGTCTATGGCATGATGAATCATTTCTGTGGCCTGCCCCTCATCTATCCGGGTATTGTTTTTATCGATCACAGGGAAACGCATGCAGCCAAAGCCCAGGGCCGACACCTTCAAGCCTGTTTTTCCAAAAGTCCTGTAAATCATATCCACTCGGTATTTCTTAGTTCAAATCTACTTCTTAGCCGGAGAATCCCTGAAGGTAGTGTATAAAACTTCGCCTTCATCGTTGAAGAAATCAAAGATGATCCTGGCTGTCTTCCAGGGGCTCCCCTGCGGATCTACCTTCACATGCAGGAATCCCCCTGAAGGCGTGGGAGAGGTAAAGGCCTGGACCACTTCTGCCTCCGGGTCGGTGGAATCCGGATCGCCTGGATTTCTTCCTAATCGGGAATTTTCATCGTTAAAGGCGCCTGTCCCAAATTCGCTATATCCTCTCTTATCTATGGAATGGTATTGCCAGTGCCTGTCTCCGTTAACCATGAAAAACTCATTTTTCCCAAATCCTTGCGCCTTCAGCCAGTCCAGAAATTCCTGTCCCTCGTGCCGGAATCCCTTCTGATTCACATGGTTGTCGCTCTTGTAGGCATCATCCGGACCTACCAGCGGATTGGGTGATATAAGGATCTTAAAGTTTGCATCGCTCTCCTTCAGAGTCCTCATTAGCCAGGCCTTTTGTTCTTTGCCCCAGATGGACTTATCCGGACCGTCTGGAAGGCCATTGGGACTCCGGTAATCGCGATTTTCCACCAACCAGAACTGGAGTTCTCTGGATACTCTGTAGGTCTTATAAGTGACTTCTTCAGGATGGGCAGGGTCCACCACGGGAAGCTGCTCTTTAAACAAACGGATCCCTTCCTGGTGGGTCGGAGGCCTGGTTCCGGTGGTATCCGCATCGTTGTACCGGTAATCATGATCATCCTTTTCCCAGTAGGTCCCCACATTCCGGAAGAGCTCCACCAAACGGGGCTGACTGAAATTCACATGGTAGTAATTCCGGATGGAAGGTTCATCAATCCCTTCCCCGAAGGGCATATAGGGAGAATCATAGTAGACATTGTCTCCGGTTCCCACGAAAAAATCCGGTTTTAGCTGAAGTACATGTTCCGCGGAAGGATATCCCAAATAGCGGTCAATCCCCAGTGCATGACCGGGATTATAATGCATTTTTGCATAATTCATGCAGGTCATGATCACCAGGTTCATTTCCCTGGAGATTTCCCCACCTGGCAGGGTCATGAACTCATTCCAGGTACCTGTCCTGAACGTATCCCTGTCAAGGCCATACAAAAGCCGATAATAGTAGCCCGTATTGGGCTTCAAATCCCCTACCCTGATCTTGATAATATAATCCTTGTCAGGCTTTGCCTCCATCCATTGGGTTCTCTTAAGCTCATCCAGTTTGTTCTTTTCGCAGTACTCAAAACAGGCCCAGCCCGGACAACCCAGGTAATCGTTGTTAAAAGGCAGGTTGGTCAGAGTAAGACGCGATTGCAGGATGACCGAATTCGTGGTCATATGTCCGGCCATTTCCCCCTGGGAATGCTCCGGATGGGCCAGTAATTCCATGATCTTAGCACGCATATCCTCTTCCTGCGACCAGGCCAGGGAAAAAGATAACAATGCTATGCAGGCTAAACCAATCCTGAATTTCATTCCTTAAATCTTTGGTTCCCAGCCAGCTTCGTACTCCCGGCCCCAAAGCTTCATGGCATCACGGTCGTACATCTTGCCACTAACATCATCAATATCAAATCCTTTACCTATGCGATAGGCAATGTTTGAATAATGCACCAGGGCCATGGTGATGACACCGTCAGAAATGGGTGCATTCAGGCTGCCCTTGCCGCGAATGGTGTTAAAGAAGTTCTCAATGTGGGCCGTTGACATATCGCCACCACCACCCAGGGCGGTCCCGGCTTCCTGGGAAGCTGATTTGCTATCTTTCACCAACTTGCCCCGGCGATCGTACAATCTGTAGCCTCCCCGGTCCACAAATACGCTTCCTTCACTTCCGTAAATGATGGTTCCCCGACCTCCCCCATAGGTCGAATAGCCATTCCGGCTTTTCCCGTCCCACTGGATGATCTTATCCCCGGCGAACCGGAAGCTGACTTCCATGTCGTCGTACATTTCCCATCCATCGTCCGGGAAATGCCTTTTCTCAGCTTCCACATCCACCCGGATGGGGTAATCCACCTTTAGGGCCCAGCGGGCCACATCAAATTCGTGGGTTCCATTGTTTCCTGATTCTGCGGTTCCGTAATCCCAGCCATACCAGTGCCAGTTGTAGTCCCAGGTTTCTTCGGTATACTCCCTCCGGGGAGCAGGCCCCTGGAACAGATCCCAATCCAGGCCCTCTGGAACCGCTACTTTCTTTTGCACCGGGCTTGCACCCCTTGCATTGGTATAGAAAGCCACTGCCTTATAAGGAGTACCGATGACTCCCTGGTGAATCTCATTAATGATTTCAATGGTGTGTGCAGAAGAACGCTGTTGTACCCCCATTTGGACCACCTTATCGTATTTCTTCTGAGCCGCCACGATAAGCTCATTTTCCAGCATATTATGACTTGCTGGCTTTTCCACATACACATGCTTTCCTCCAGCCACTCCAAGGATGGCCCCCGGAGTATGCCAGTGGTCGGGGGTAGCATTGATGAGCACATCCACTTCCGGATCGGCTATTACCTTTCGAATATCGTTTTCCAGAATCGGATCATTCTTGATATGCTTGGAGAAGCTCTCTGCTGCACGATCGCGCTGACTTTTCATCACATCGCACAGGTAGGTCAATTCCACATTGTTCTTCTTATTCGCAATGGGAGGAATAAAGGCTCCCAGCCTGCGACCCAGGCCTGCGATACCAATATTCAATCGGTCATTGGCCCCTATGATCCTGCCATAACTGCGTGCTGACATTCCCATGGCTGAATTTCCCACAGCTATGCCTGCTGCACCTGCGGTCACTTTCTTAATAAAATTTCTTCTGTCTGAACTCATTTTTTGATGTCTATAGTGTTTTAAAAATTTTCATTTAATCTTCTTAAGGCCCGTAAGTAACAAAACTGAAATTACCAGAAAAAGGTAAAGAGCCAGGTCCAGCCGGAGGGCGCCTACGTGATCGGGCACCACTCCAGCCAGGGAAAGTATATACGTAACAAAGGCCAGGAAGGAGATGATTATCACCCCTTTATCAGGTTTTGATTTCTTAATCACCGCCATAAGAACTATTGGGGCCATCATGGCCGTCCCGGTAAAACTAACCCTGGCCAGCAAAGCAAGCTCATTGCTCATAAGGGTGGAAAATACCATCACAACAGCTGCAAAAAAGAAAAGGGAAATACGGGTAATACGCATGGCTCTCTTCTCCTCTCCCCTTAGCAAAGAACGTAATTCATTTCCCAGGGCAAAAATCTGGGCATTGGTGGTGGAAAGACAGGCTGCAAACAAACCTACAATGGCCAGGGCAGCCACCGGGGCAGCCTGGTCAAACAACAGGGCCTGTGACAAAAACTCCGAAGTAGGAACACCCGGATATTTGACTGCTCCGTACATGCCAATGAAAATGGTGGGTACTATCACCAGGATGGCAAAAATGCCCACGGCATAGGCCATCTTTTTCATGGATGCCAGGTTTTTCACCACCACAAGTCTGGTGGTGAGCTGAGGCTGGGTTACCGGGATCATCACAACGGCAATCATAGAACCCAGTAGAAACTGCCAGGAAAACAGTCCCTTGGGACCCGGTGTGGAAAGCAATTCTGCGTTTACCTCTTCCACAGCCTGAAACAGGTCAGGTACATTTCCGAAAGCAGCAATGCAGGTTCCGCCAATCAACCAGATCACCATCAGCAGGATAAGGCCCTGGATGGCATCGCTGTACACAATAGCTTTCAGTCCCCCGATCTCCGCATAGACCAGCATCATCACCACCATGATCAGGGCCCAGACCCAGGAAGGCAACATGCCCGGAAAGGCAGCCTCCAGAAATATGGAGATTCCACGAATCTGTATGGCCACGTAAGGGATCAGGAATACAAAGGCACTGGCAAACATGGCTACCCCTGCCCATCGGGTGCCGTAGGAGCTTACCATCAGTCCTGCCACTCCCTGGAAGTTGTGCTCCTTTGCTTTCTTTCTTAGCCGGTAGCCAAACCAGAGAATGAAGAATACCATGATTCCGTCTGAAAAGGCCAGGAAAGTCCATGCTCCAATGCCATGATTTCGAAAGAAATCCGGCATGCCCATAAAGGTAAATGCACTGAACAGGGCCGCTGAAAAGGTCAGGAAGCCCAGGATGGGACCGATGCTTTTTCCCGCCAGCATAAACTCTTCTGCAGACCTGTTTCGCCGGTAAGACTTCCAGGAGGCATAGGCCAGAAGGATAAAGAATATGCTAAAGAAGATATAAATCCAGATTTTCATGATTCCTCCTCCTCTTCATCACTGCCCGGATGAACTTTTGAACCAATGTAAGTAAGCGTCACCAGTATCACTGTAATCAGAAAACTGGTCCAAAGGGTGTATGGGATTCCCAGGATCATGGGTTTGTAGACCCCGTTCGGGATCATCAAAGGAGTGTATCCCAGCACCATGAGCACTATCACCAGGACCGCACACAGGGTCCAGTACTTTTTGTTTTTTCTCATAATCTGTTAAGGGTAAGTCCGCCATCAACCATGATTACCTCTCCTGTGGAGTAGGGCAACAATCCCTGAACCATGGCAAGTACAATTTTTCCTATATCGGAGGGCTGTCCCCATCGGGCCTGAATGGCCAGTCCTTCCCGGAACAACTTGTCGTATTTCTCTTTCACGCTGGCGGTCATGTCGGTCTCAATCACCCCGGGCCGCACTTCATATACCGGGATATCAAATTCTCCAAGGCGGGTGGCAAATAAGCTGGTCATCATAGCCATTCCGGCTTTGCTGACGCAATACTCTCCCCGGTTAACAGAGGCTACCGTGGCAGAGATAGAGCTAATATTGATGATGGATCCAAAGAAATTTTCATCCGCCTTCTTCTGCTCCACCAGCCACCTGGCAACCGCCTGACTCAGGAAATAGGGTCCCTGAAGGTTGGTTAGCATAACATGCTCAAAGCTCTCTTCTGTAGCTTCCAGAAGGTCTCGTCTCTCCCTGGGGGCCACCCCTGCATTGTTGACCAGGAAGTTGAGCTGACCGAACTCCTTCCGGATTCTATTCACAATGGATTCCCTGTCGTCTTTTTTACTCACGTCGCCCTGACAATAGATCACCTTGGATCCGCTTTCCCGGAGTGTATCCAGTACCCCGGTGACCTGCTGTTCCGGACGCATTCCATTGATGGCCAGATCGATTCCTTCCCGGGACAGTTCACTGGCTATCCCCAGGCCAATGCCCCTGGATCCCCCGGTGATTAATGCGCTTCGTTTCATTCTTACTAGCTTTAAATTTCCGGCACATCCACCCATGCCTTTTTGGCCCAGCTTTCCAAACCTAAACTGGCAAGTTGCACCCCTTTGGCCCCCTCTTTCAAATTCCAGGGGAAGGGCTCATCCTTCACCACATGTTTCAGGAACAATTCCCATTGAACCTTGAAGGCATTTTCAAACACCTCCTGTTCGGGAACCTTCGACCAGCCCTCAAAGAATTGTATGGGTTGATCTATATCGGGATTCCAGACCGGCTTGGGTGTATTCCCGTAATGCTGCGAGTAGCACTGTCGCAATCCGGCCACTGCCGATCCCAGGGTGCCATCCACCTGAATGGTCAGTAAATCGTCGCGCCTGACTCGAACGCACCATGAGGAATTGAAATGGGCCACCACATCACCCTCCAGTTTGAAGGTAGCATAGGCTGCGTCATCGGCAGTACTTTTATAGGCATTGCCCTGCTCATCCACCCTCTCTTTGATATGGGTGGCACCCAGACAGGATACCGCCTGAACTTTCCCAAAGAGATTATCCAGCACATACCTCCAGTGGCAGAGCATATCCACGATAATGCCGCCATCATCTTCCTTCCTGTAATTCCAGGAAGGCCGTTGGGCAGGAACGGTATGGCCTTCGAATACCCAGTATCCAAACTCGCCGCGAACAGACAGGATCTCACCAAAGAAACCAAGTTCCATCAGTCGCTTAAGTTTCAACATTCCGGGTAAAAACAGTTTATCCTGCACCACTCCGTGCTTCACACCGGCCTTTTCACAAAAATCATAAAGGTCCATGGCTGTAGTGAAATCGGAAGCCGTTGGTTTTTCGCAATATACATGTTTCCCATTGGAGGCAGCCAATTTCACTGCCTCTGCCCTTCTGCCCGTGGTCTGAGCATCAAAGTAAATTTCGTAGGAAGGATCGCTGATTACACTTTTCAGATCCGTGGTATATTTTTTCACGCCCGATAATTCACTCAGGGCTTTCAACTTGGCCTCGTTCCGGCCCACCAGCACCGGATCGGGCATGATGTTCTCGGAGTCTGAGATCCTTACCCCTCCCTGCTTCATAATTTCAATGATGGAACGCAGAAGGTGCTGGTTCTTTCCCATTCGCCCGGTCACCCCGTTCATGATTATCCCTACCCTGTGTGTCTTCATACTCATTGATTTAGCTATTTTGGCGATATGCTTTTACAATTTTATCCAGGAATAGATCCTGATCCTCCTGCCAGAATCTGGTGGAGAATATTTCCACCTCATTGAACCCGGAAAACCCTGCTTCTTCCACCCATCCCCTGATCTGCTTCAGGGGGATGCATCCCTCTCCCATCAGTCCCCGGTCGTTGAGCATATCAATGGTGGGCACCTTCCAGTCGCAAATGTGAAAGGCAAAGAGATTCTTGTTCCTTCCGCATCGAAGAATCTGCTGTTCCAGGTCTTCGTCAAACCACAGGTGGTATACATCCACCGCTATTCCAAGACCATCATCAGCAAAATACTCCGCCATTTCATTGGCCTGCTTCAGGGAAGTAATGGCCGAGCGGGTATCTGCATACATGGGATGCAGGGGCTCAATGGCCAGCTTCACATTCAGTTCCCGGGCCCTGGGGAGAAGGGCTTCAATCCCTTCCCTTATCTGATCTCTGGAAGTCTGAAGGGCTTGTCCCGGCTCGGCCCCGCAAACAAGTACCAGCATAGGTATTTCCATGTCGGCCGCTTCCTGCAGCATCAGGATATTGTCTTTGATGGCAGCGGCTCTTTTCTCCGGATCAAGGGCTGGAAAGAATCCTCCCCTTACATAGGATACTGCACTCAAATCGTTCTTATTCAGACAGTTAATAAGCTCCCTCGGAGTCAGTCCAGCCACCGCATCCCTCCAGATGGAAATTCCTTTTACCCCCAGGGCAGCATATTTAGCACAGGCCACTTCAAAGTCCAGAGCTTTGGTGGTGATGGTGTGGATACATAGCTTATCCAGATTTTTTATTTCCGAAACCATCATCTCTATTTTATCAGGGTGGGATCAAGGCAGGCAAAGAAGGTGTAATACTTCTCTTCTCTGGCTATCCGGGACAGGTAGAGGGCAGCCTCACGCATATGGTAATCGCCCCACATGCTGGATTCCCCATAGGCTGCACGATCTTTGTCCGCTTTGTGATCCCAGGCATTGGGTTCATGATATATGCTGTGCAGGAGAATTCCCTGGTGATTGGCATGGGTACTCAGGTAAGGTTCATCCAGCAGGGTATTCATTACCGTTAAACCTGCCTGCCAGTACTTCTTGCTCAACTCCGGATCTCTCTTTTCCAGGAACTTACCCAGACGAAGCAAACCCTGGGTCCCGATGGCTGCGGCAGAACTATCCACCGGCTCATAAGCACTAAAAGGATCGGCTTTTTTATCCAGGAGTTTTTCAATAAGATGAAGGCGTGGTGCCCCTGTATCCCAGTATGGGACTCCATCCACCGGTGTATTGGAGATGTAAAAATCACAGGTGGCCATGGCTGCATCCAGCATAAAATGCTCAATTTCTTTTTTGCCCCCGTAAGCTGCCAAAGATGCTTCAGGCAAAAGCTCCACCAGTTCCAGTTCTTCGGCAAATCCGCACATGGCCCAGGCCAGACCCCGGGTCCAGGTAGTATAGCCGCTGAAGCCCTGCTGGGCATTGGGACAACGATACTGGCCATCCTTTACATTGAAGATGCTTTCGTGGGCTGTTCTGCCCCATACATCGTAGCCATCCCTGCCCCTTCCATAGTAGATGGAATAATCTGCAGTGGACTTTGCATGCTGAAGGGCCCTTTCGAGCAGGTCTATTTTTGCATCACCTTCGCCCTGAGCCGTATGTCCCAGAAGGTGACTCACCATCAGTACCCGAATGGTGCGTATGGTATCGACAAACAATGAATGAGGGCCGTTGAAGGAGTAAATAAATCCCCCGTCGGTGGTGGGGGTCCACCGGCCAGCCTGCACCGCCCCGCTTATTTTAAGCGCCATTTCGTAAAAATCCTTCTCCCAGCTGTCGAAGGGTATACGAGCTTCCCTCATAAGCCGAAGCAGATTACCATAGGTACTGAGGTTGTTGAATCCATGATCGTGAACTCCCGTATGGCTCACATGGGGAGCCATGAACCTGCGGGTATTCTCTCTGCCATAATTCAGAAAGTGCTCGTCGCCCGAAATATCAAACTGCAATAAGGATGAGCCATACTGAAAACCCTGGGTCCATTCGGTCCATCCCCGCGTGGAGTACTTTCCCTCCACGGTAAAAACAGGAGAGCCTTTGGATGAATCGTATTCTTTCTCAATCAGCCTGATCTTCTCGCCGGATAGGGACCAGAATCTATCAAGTTTCTGGGTAAAGAGTCCGGGATGCAAGTCAAAGTCAATCTTCATAGTTGCGCGGGGATTTCAACGCTTATAAATATAGCCAAACTTCCAAAACCAAATAATATCCGCTAAAGGATTATCTTTAGCTTCATCATCTACCAAGCTGAGTCATGCCTCTAGTCGTTGCTGTTATTGCTGTTGTCCTTCTCCTGCTGCTGATTACAGTGGCTAAATTCAATGCGTTTCTGTCCTTTGTACTTGTCTGCATTTTTGTGGGATTGACCATGGGTTTGTCCCTGGAGGATACTGTCGAGGCCTTGAAAAAGGGAATCGGAGATACCCTGGGACTGCTGGTATTGATTCTCGGCTTTGGTGCCATGCTGGGCCGCATTCTGGCTGACAGCGGGGCAGCCCAGCAAATTACCAAGACCCTGGTGTCGGGCTTTGGTCTCAAACGGGTGCATTGGGCCCTGATGCTTGCCGGATTTATTGTGGGTATTCCCATGTTCTTTTCAGTGGGTTTTGTGATCCTGATCCCCCTGGTATTCACCCTGGCAGCAGCTACTGGATTGCCCCTGCTCTTTGTGGCAGTTCCCATGATAGCCTCCCTGTCGGTGACCCACGGACTTCTTCCTCCCCACCCCGCTCCCACGGCTCTGGCCGATATGTTTGGGGCCGATATGGGCAAGACCATGCTATTGGGACTCGTGATTGGCATTCCAAGCATCATCCTTTCCGGGCCCATGCTGTCTCCTCTGTTTAAAAGAATCAAGGCCACTCCCATGAAGGACTTCACCGGATCGGCCCCCCTGGATGATAAGGAGCTTCCTTCAACCTTTATAAGCATACTTGCAGCCCTGATGCCGGTGGTCTTAATTGGCCTGTCAGCCTTATTTACCCAATTTATGATGGAGGACTCGCCACTCTATCCTGTGGCAGACGGGATGGGTAATCCGGTGCTGGCCATGTTGCTCTCGGTGCTCTTTGCCTTATTTGCCCTTTCGCTGCGGAATGGTAAAAAGATCCCGGAAGTCATGGAGGACCTTGGCCACTCCATCTCCAGCATTGCCATGATCCTGTTGATTATTGCCGGGGCAGGAAGCCTGAAAGAGATTCTGGTAGCCAGTGGCATCAGTGAATTCCTGGGCGATCTGCTGCGTCAATCCAATGCTTCTCCCCTGGTACTGGCCTGGATCATCGCTGCAGTAATACGTGTTTCCATAGGATCGGCCACCGTGGCTGCCATGACGGCTGCCGGGATCGTACTCCCCCTGCTTTCGGATCCTTCCATTTCTCCGGAGCTTATGGTGCTCTCCGTCGGTTCAGGGAGTTTAATCTTTTCGCACGTCAACGATGCCGGCTTCTGGATGTTTAAGGAGTACCTGGGCCTCTCCATCAAAGATACCCTGCTTACATGGTCCCTTATGGAAACTGTCATATCCCTGGCAGGCCTGGGAGGAGTATTGATTTTGAATATATTTATCTAACAGCAAAGCAATAAGGATGAATGCAATTGAAAAAAAGATCGAGGCCCTGGGACTGGAGCTGCCTCCTCCGCCTCCATCTGGTGGAATTTATCACCCAGTGGTGATTAGCGGAAACCACCTGTATGTTTCGGGACAGGGACCTGTACAGTCGGACGGTCAGCTTATCAAAGGTAAGGTGGGGACCGATCTTAGCCTGGAGGAGGGACAAAATGCGGCGCGCCAGGTGGCTCTTACCATGCTCTCCACCATCCGGGCACAGATAGGAGACCTGGACAAAATCAAGCGTCTGATCAAGACCCTGGGCATGGTTAATTGTCACCCCGAATTTGAGCAACACCCGCAAACCATCAATGGATTCAGTCAGCTGATGGTGGATGTTTTTGGTGATGAAAATGGCAGAGGGGCACGATCTGCCGTAGGAATGACCCTTCCCGGAAACATTGCCGTGGAAGTGGAGTGCATTTTTGAGTTACACCCGGAGGATTAAGCAGATCATGTGGTACAGACCCGAAAATGAAGCATCCATATTTACTCCTGCGGTCCTGGTTTATCCCGATCGCATAGAAAAGAACATTCGCAGGATGATTGCCCTGGCAGGTGACGCACGGCGCTTGCGTCCCCATGTGAAAACTCACAAAATCGCCGAGGTGATTGGCCTGCAGGTTCAGCTGGGAATCACCCGCTACAAATGCGCTACCCTCAGCGAAGTGGAGATGGTAGCGGCCAATGGAGGTAAGGATGTATTGCTGGCCTACCCGCTTCTGGGTCCGGCCATACAGAAGTTTTTACAAGTCACGGAACTTTACCCCGAAACCCGGTTCGCGGTGACCGTCGATTCCATGACGGCCTGCCAGCTCTTATCTGATCAGGCTCGCATCCAAGGCAAGACCCTTAATCTGTTTGTGGACCTGGACAATGGAATGCATCGTACGGGAATTGCTCCCGGGAAGGCAAGCGGGCTCATTGATAGTATTGTAAAGGATTCTTATCTCGAGTTCGCTGGACTTCATATTTACGACGGCCACATCCATGATCTGGATCTTGAGGAGCGGAAGGTGCATTGCGATGCCGATTTTGAACCGGTCCTGAGTCTTGTCACCCAGTTGGAGGGCAAGGGCATCCTGGTGGAAGAACTGGCCTGCGGGGGAACACCCACCTTCCCCATTCACGCCCGCCATCCATCCCGAACCCTTTGTCCGGGCACCCCGGTGCTATGGGATGCCGGCTACAGAGAGGCCTTCCCAGACCTTGAGTTTTTGCCGGCTGCTGTTATTGCCGGAAGGGTGATCTCTAAGCCGGATAATCAACTTTGTCTCGATCTTGGATACAAATCCATGGCTTCAGAGATGGCCCATCCCCGCCTCCAGTTCCTGAATCTGGATCACAAAGTGGTACTGAATCACAGCGAAGAGCACCTGGTGCTTTCGACTGACAATAGCAGTGAGGCATTGGTAGGTGACCTGGTCTATGCCCTCCCTACCCATGTCTGTCCCACAATGGCCCTGCAGGAACAGGTCTATGTGGTGCGTGAGCAGCTTGTGGTGGATGTCTGGAAAGTAATCGCCCGCAAAAGAGTGTACAAACCTTAATGCAGAGGAATGAGCAAGAATAAACCCTTAATTTTCGATTCCCACCTCGACATCTCCATGAATGCCATGGAATGGAACCGGGACCAGCGGTGGACCGTGGACCAGATACGGCAATCCGAGCAGGGCATGAAGGACAAACCCGACCGGGGACGAAACACTGTTTCATTCCCGGCTTTGAGGAAAGGGAAAGTGGGTCTGGTGGTGGCCACACAAATTGGCCGGGTGGTAAAACCCGACAGTCCCATCCCCGGATGGTACTCCCAGGAACAGGCCTGGGCTCATACCCAGGGACAATTGCAGTGGTACCGGTGCATGGAGGAAGCAGGGGAAATGAAGCAGATCACCGATAGAGTAAGCCTGAAGGAAAGCCTGGCTCTCTGGGAGAAGCCCGGCCCGGATACTCCCATCTGCTACATGCTGAGCCTGGAAGGAGCCGACTCGATCATCTCCATGAAACACCTGGAGCAAGCCTATAAACAGGGGCTAAGGGCCATTGGTCCGGCCCACTATGGTGCAGGCATCTATGCCAACGGAACCGATGCCACAGGCCGGCTCGGCGGCAAGGGGATGGAACTGCTGAATACCATGGAACAGCTTCATATGATCCTGGACATGACCCATCTGAACGATGAGGCATTCTGGCACGCTCTGGCACTGTACAAGGGCCCAATCTGGGCCAGCCACAACAACTGCCGGAAGTTTGTGGATCACAACAGGCAATTCAGCGATGATATGATCCTGGAACTGATTCAGCGGGAAGCAGTCATTGGCATCGCACTGGATGCCTGGATGATGGTCCCTGACTGGATACGAGGCTCATCAGATCCAATAGCCAGGAATGTCACCCTGGACATTATGGTGGATAACATTGACCATGTTTGCCAGCTGGCTGGAAATTCCCAGCATGTGGGAATCGGCAGCGATCTGGATGGAGGATATGGTACAGAGCAATGTCCCCATGACCTGGATACCATAGCCGACCTGCAGAAAATCCCCAAACTTTTGAAAGCTAGAGGCTACCAGGAGGAAGATGTGCTCAACATCCTGCATGGGAATTTTATTCGTTATCTTCACAATAACCTTTAATCAGACCATATGACGCACAGAAAACCAAAGATTATCCCCGTGCTTGCATTGATGCTTGCAGGCACTGCTTTCTCCTGTCAGCAAAGCTCTGAGACCACCAGACCCAACATCATCTACATCATGTCGGACGATCATGCAGCGCATGCAATCAGTGCCTATAATGGAATCTACAAGGATGTGGCACCCACTCCCAACATTGACAGGCTGGCAGAGGAAGGTGCTCTGTTTGCCAATACCTTTTGTACCAACAGCATTTGTGGTCCGAGCCGCGCCACCATCCTGACAGGCAAGTACAGCCACCAGAATGGTTTCTATAAGAATGAAGGCGGCGTTAAATTTGACGGAAGCCAGCTTACTTTTCCCAAAGTTTTACAGGAAGCCGGTTATACCACTGCCATGGTGGGAAAATGGCACCTGGGAAGCGAACCCACGGGATTTGATTACTACAAATACCATATTTTGAGCGGCGGACAAGGGACTTACTGGGATCCCACCTACAACGAGAATGGCACAGAGGTAGAGGAAACTGGTTATGCCTCCAATCTTACCGGAGATTTTGCCCTTGAATGGCTGGAGAGCAAGCGAGACAAATCCAAGCCATTTTGCCTCTTGTTCCAATTTAAGGCACCTCATCGGGCCTGGTATCCCGATAGTATCTATATGGACCTCTTTGATGGCATAGAGATGCCCTACCCTGCTACCCTCAATGATGATTATTCGGGCAGGGAACTGACTGCAGGGAATACCATGATGACCATTGAGAATCACCTGACCCGTAAGGACCTGAAAATGACTCCGCCTCCGGGCCTCACGGGACAAGAACTTTTTCAATGGGAAAGAACCGGCGACAAGGGAGAACCTGTTTCCCCTTCCGATACACTGGGCGGTCAGGCCTTAAAAAATTGGAAATACCAGAAATACATCAAAGATTACCTGGCATGCGTTCGCTCGGTGGATGATAATGTGGGACGGCTGCTGACCTACCTGGATGAATCGGGTCTGGCTGAGAATACCATCGTTATATATACCGCGGACCAGGGATTCTATCTGGGCGACCATGGCTGGTATGATAAACGCTTTATGTACGAGGAATCGCTGCGTATGCCTTTTCTGATCAGGTATCCTGGAAACATTGAATCCGGACAAAGAATGGAGCATCTGACACTCAACATAGACTTTGGTCCCACCATGCTGGATATGGCCGGTGTGGAAATACCCGATGAGATGCAGGGAGAAAGCTTTGCCCCCCTGCTTCTGGAAGAAGATCAGGGAGAATGGCGCGATGCAGTCTACTATCACTATTACGAGTATCCCAAATGGCACCAGGTACAACCCCATTACGGAATTCGAACCGATCGCTACAAACTGATCCACTTCTACTACGATGTGGATGTGTGGGAACTCTATGATTTACAGGAAGATCCCAACGAGATGAGCAACCTGTATGGGCTTCAGGAGCATGCAGCATTAATAGAGGGACTGAAAAAGAAATTAGTACTCTTGCAGGAGCAGTATGGAGATAATATATCGCTGGAAGAAATGAGGAGAATTACCAATAGCAATATGACTCAATATTGATTCTTCCGAAACTGATCAGATCTTCTTGCCAAGTACCGCTTTTCCCATGAATTTGAGGGAACCCAGAACCCCGTAGCGTTCTTTGATCATCCTCATGTACATCTGCCTGGAGCTAAGAGGGGGAACCACTTCTTTCCCTGTTTTCAGCAGGGAGATGGCATCAAAGGCACAGGCATTCAGGCAAACTCCGCATCCAATGCAGTGACTCCGTAAGACCTCGGTATGACTGTTTACCGGGACTAGTGCATCCATCTGACATACCTCTATGCACTCACCACAGGCTGTGCATAAGCCAGGATCTATGTCAGCATAGAAATTGGTCTGCAGAAATTCCACAGGTTGGGGAAACTTTTTGGCAGCGGTGAGTACGCCACAACAACAACCGCAGCAGCAGCACATAAACTCGGGCGACTGTGTATTGGCTGGTTGCAGGACCATGCCCTCCTTTTCAGCGCGGTTGACCAGCTTGACCATCTCCTCCTTGTCCAGCTCCCTGGCCACGCCCTTGGCCATCATAAACTTGGCAGAGTTCCCCAGCGTAAAGCAGGTTTCCATGATGTCGGTCTGTTTGCACTTC
>Ga0316191_10000665_pt1 | contig 22627 bp, 20 predicted proteins | sample Eddworburr2cm_MG_FD_204928 | JGI IMG/M metagenome (GOLD analysis project Ga0316191, IMG submission 204928) | Coastal sediment microbial communities from Maine, United States - Eddy worm burrow 2 cm | ecosystem: Environmental > Aquatic > Marine > Coastal > Sediment | place: USA: Maine... | reverse complement strand
ATAACATCGATGACATCGATCTGACCAACCCCGGTACTTGGGACAGTGACGGGGCCGGCGGCGATGACACGGCGGAAGTATCATCTACGGATCCAGATGCGGTCTTGGCGGTGACGGATACCGGAATCGCCGAGGGCGGCTCCCTGGATATTTCCTCGGAAACCAACGCCCATCAATTTGCCGTCTTTGGGATTGGCAACCGCAATAATGGACGGGTCTTTATCGAAATCGGATATAGAGAACGATTTTAGAAAAAGGAGTTATCACATGAATTCAATAAAAAAAAATATAGGCCGTTTGTATGTATTCAGCGGCAAAAACAATATCAGTGTCAAGGCGATATTGACGCTTTTGACGGCCTTGCTTGTCTGTCATATCAACACGGCCCGGGCAATCAATATCAGCGACGAACCCATGGAGACCCAGGTGCAATCAGCAGCCGCCAACATCATGTTTATCCTGGACAACTCAGGCAGCATGGACTGGGAGTTTCTGACCGACGGTACCGATGGAAAGTTTGAAGGCGACATCGAGTATTTGTTCGATGATCCCGGGGATAATAATTATGATACGGGCAGCAGCAGTGGTACCATCCTGACGGGAGCCGACCGGTCGAAATGGAAATCCCAGTGGTCGGGGTATAACAAGGTATATTATGACCCCAGCACGGCATACTTACCCTGGCCGCAAACCACTACGCACCCGCATGTGGACGCCGATGTCAGCAATCCCATGTCCAACCCGGCCGACCCGACAACGACCTTCGATCTGACCGCCGAGTATCATTCGGTTGCCGGCTACGACGGCGAAGTGATCGTCGACAATACCGATGCCGGCTTCTCAGTGAGCGATGAAAGCCATTGGGGAACCTCGAACTACACCAACAACATCGGCACTAGCTACCGCTTCAATGAAATCCTGACTGAGGATGCCTGGGCCCAGTGGACGCCGACACTGCCTGCAGCAGGGAATTACGAGGTATATATCTGGTTTAGGACTCTTCCCTCCCGCCATGACAATATATCATACACCATCGGGCACGCCGGCGGCACAACCACAGTTCCCGGTATTAGCCATCATCCGGATGATTGTCCCGGTGCAGTCCAGTGTACGGATTTAGATCTCGGAGACCAGTGGGATCAGTGGATACTTTTGGGCGAATTTTCGTTCGCGGGGGATGGTTCGGATTATGTGAGGTTGGAAGCCCCTATAGTCGATACGGACTGCTGCAATTACAGCGCCGATGCCGTTAAGTTTGTCGACCCCGATGCGGCGGTTACAACTACGGTGAGCATTAAAAACGCCCATTACTACACCTGGCATGACGTCGATGAAGATGGTGCGCTAGGCAGCGGCGAGAATGTCTACCTGGTAAACTTTGTGGACGACGGTTCCGGGGTCTTCAGTCGTGAATACTACCGGGTTGACAACACGGACGGCAACGACATCGTTGAAGACGGGGAATTGTTTGAGGTCACGGATACGGCCGAGCCGGACCTGATAAAACCCAAAGTATATGATGAAGACGGAAATTTTGTCTCATATAAAACCGATGCCGAAGACCTCCAGAATTTTGCCAACTGGTACCAGTATTACCGGCGGCGGGAACTGACCGCCAAAGCGGTGGTGGCCAATGCCATCAACAGCCTCGGAGGCGTCAGTATCGGTCTTTATTCCATAAACACCGGTGTCGGTGAAGTACGCCAGCCGGTGCTGCCAATTAAACTGGATATGCCGGCCAGCGTCATCGTCGACAACCGGGATGCCGGGTTTAGCGAAAATCCTAATAATGATTGGGCCACTTCCGGGGCAGACGATTACTATGGTACCGATTCTTTTTACACCAATGATCAAAATGATTGGGCTAAATGGACACCGGATCTTCCGGTCGCCGGTACCTATAATGTTTATGCCTGGTGGTGCCACCGGGACACGAGGGATACCAACGCACTGTATACCGTCAATTATAGCGGCGGATCCGCCACTATGCGGAAAAACCAGCAGCAAACCACCGGTCAATGGGTCCTCCTGGGCACCTATTATTTCGATGCGGGAACTTCCGGCTCTGTGACGGTTACCCGCGATGGGTCGAGCACCCATAACAGCACCAGCGCCGATGCCGTCATGTTTGAAGAGGTCGGCGGCGCCACCTTCAATGATGATCAAACCGATACCCTGCTGGATCAACTTTACAGCATGGACTCTCATGACATTACACCCCTGAGACTTGCTTTGGAAAATGTCGGTAAATATTTCCACCAGGATGACGGCTCCAACGGCAATCTGGGCAGTTCACCATTTGCCGATGCGGCCAACGGCGGCGCCTGCCAAAAGGCCTATGCCATCGCCATGACGGATGGGTACTGGAACGGCGGCAATCCCGGCGTGGGAAATGCGGATGATGGCGAGGGGGACCCCTACGAAGATACCTACTCCCCTACCCTGGCCGATGTGGCCATGTATTATTATAAAACCGATTTGTCCAGCAGCTTAGATGATGTGGTGCCGTCAAAGGCTTGTGACACGGCCAATCATCAGCACATGACGACCTATACCCTGTCATTCGGTGTGACCGGAACCATTGATTTGACGGACATGGACGCAGACGGTCAGCCGGATGGGATCAGCTATGCCGATGATCCCTGTTTTTCCAATGCCAACACCCCGGTCCCGACCTGGCCGAATCCCACGGCCGGGAATTCAGAAAAGATCGACGATCTCTTTCATGCCGCGGTCAACGGCCGGGGACTATTTTTCAGTGCCTCCAATCCCCAGGAACTGGTCGACGCCATGGCCGAGATCATCGGAGATATCCGCGATCCGGCTTCGGGTGCTTCCGTGTCCGTCAACGGCGAGGAACTTGGCGCGGACACCGTATTGTACCAGGCCAGATACATATCCGGCGACTGGATCGGGGAAGTGCTGGCATTTCCCATCGATCAGACAACCGGTGCGGTATTAAACGCGGAGGACGAGATATTGTGGAATTCGGCCGATAAGCTCGAACGGCTGGGGGTTACCTGGGACAACCGCAGAATCTTGACCTACGACGGGGCCAATGTCGGCGGCATCAAATTTAGATACGACAATTTGACTGCTGCCCAGCAAAACCACCTCAAGGAGGCTGACTGGGGCCTTGGTTTGGATCAGGATCAACAGGCCGAGCGCATTCTGGAATATGTCAGGGGCCGCAGCGACAACATTGGAGCGTTAAATTTCAGGTATCGGACCAAGATACTGGGAGATATCGTTCATTCGGCCCCCGTCCTGGTGGGCAAAACTGCTACCGCTGAAAGTGACTTTGTGGACAATGACGACGACGGTGTTGTGGACGAGACCGGCGAACTGAGCGGCGCCACCATATTTGCCGGAGGCAATGACGGCATGCTGCATGCCTTCGACGCCCAAAACGGCTGGGAACGTTTTGCCTATGTGCCCAACCTGGTGATGGAGAATTTAAAAGATCTCAAGGATGTCGATTACAGCCATCGCTTTTATGTGGACTTGACGCCCTATGTCAAGGAAATCGAAATCAGCCCCACCGAGAGAAAAACGTATTTGGTGGGGGGTCTGGGGAAAGGAGGCAAGGGTTATTACTCCCTGCTCCTGCGCCATAGGACGGAAAGCAGTCCCTACACCTGGACGGATCTCATGAATGTCGATAATTTTAACGATAGTTCTTCGGAAGATAATCTGATAGCAGAGCAAATAGTTCAGTGGGAATATCCGAGGGCTGATACAGCCAATGACGGTATGGATAATAATGGAGATGGCTCAATAGATGAACAAGACCCCGATGAAACTGATCCCGACATCGGCTATAGCTTCAGCCAGGCCTATCTTGTCAAAACCAATTCCACCAATGCCGACCATCAGTGGGTGGTAATCTTCGGCAATGGTTACGGAAGCGTCAGCGCTAAGGCTGTGTTGTATATTCTCGATCTGAACGGGGTCATCATCCGAAAAATCCATACGGATCCGGGTGTCAGCGGTAACGGACTGTCAACCCCGTCCATCGTCGACGTTAATAACGATCAGATGGTGGATTATGTCTATGCCGGTGATCTGCAGGGAAACATGTGGAAATTTGATTTAATGGATGATGATGCCGCCAACTGGGCGGTCGCCTATGATGACGGTACAAACCCCCAACCCTTGATCGCAACCGGCCAGCCGATTACGTCCAAACCGGATGTCATGCGCCACTGCACGGGAGATGGCTATATGGTGATTTTTGGGACCGGTAAATTCTTGCACGACGACGACCGGGCGGATCTCAGCCAGCAAACGATCTATGGCATCTGGGACTACGGTGATGATGCCGATGACGGTGAATACCTGGGATTTTTTGACCCCAATGTCACGCCGGAGCTTTCCAACCAGGGCGACACTGTGACCCTGCTGGAGCAGACCATCGTTGATACCCGAACCATCGGCGGATACGTCTATCGAACCTTCAGCGACAATTCCACCGACTGGCCGACCGCGATGGATACTGCCGGTCAAGATCCAAATCCAACAACCCATGCCGGCTGGTATGTTGATTTTCCAAACCCAGCTCCCTCACCTTATGACTATGAGGGAGAGCGGGTAATCAAAGGCGTCCAGATCCGGGATGGCAAGGCCATAGTCATCTCATTTATTCCCGACACGTCTCCCTGTTCGGGGGGGGGTAACTCCTTTCTGTATATCATGGATGCCTGCGATGGCAGCCGCATGCCCAATGAACGCAAACAGTTTAACATCGGCACCACCGACGATTTGATAGAAATCGGTACCGATGTTCACGGCAATCCGATATTGGCGCCGCCCACCGGCAAAAGATTTGTCGGGACACTGCATGAACCCAAGATCATCAGAAAACCGGGCACCGGTGATGAGCGATTGTATATGAGTTCTTCTACCGGTGTTGTCGAAACGGAAGATGTGCCGGCCGAAAGAAGAGGAACGCTTTATTGGCTGGAAAGATAATGTAGGCGCTATTATAAAAAACCGATTCACATGGAGGAATCAACATGCATATAAAAATCAAAAAACGATTTTTCGAGGCAATGATTGCCGGACTAATCTTTGCGGTCATGAATTTTATGCCCGGAAGCTGTCCGGATGCAGCCGCCGGATCGAAAAACCGCGGAAAATCAAATATTGTGATTACCGGTGAAACCCCGATTCATCCCGGTTATCCTCGCTTATTTGATAATATTGGTACCATCGACAGCTTAACAGCCCGAGAGGCGGTAATTGATGACTCCCTGTACCGTATGTCGCATTCCGCTACCTATCATATGCCGGGAGCACGCGCGGTCTCGAGAACCCGGTTTAAGACGGGCGATATGGTGGGATGTCTCATCACCGCTGACGGTGAAATAGAATCGATGTGGCTTATATCCCGAAAGGACCGCTAGCCTGGGATGCTTAAGTGACCCGGTTTCCAAGAAATCCCCGCACGAAGGTCTTTGGGCTCGTCTTGCAGGTTGCAGCCGCGGTCTGATATGAGAGTATTCATCTGCTTAATCAGCACATACGGGGGCTTTGTCCAGCCCCCGTATGCGCTTCCTTGTTTTGCCAAAATCCATAAGCTACGACGATGCCGTGAGGGTTTAAAATAAAATATTTATTCAGTGAATCTTCCTCAGTTTACCGATGTATAAATAATTTTGCGCTCATGCACCCGGTCTCCGCATGGACATGCTAATCACCTAAGTTAACCGCTTTGTATCCGTGTGATGTTCGTTTCCGATTCTTTTCTTGATCAATACCCTGCTGTTGGCTATAACGGGTTGCGCTCATTTCAAATTAATTATTCACCCATATGCAGGTCGGTAAATATGTCACAAATTCGCAAGCAAACCATTCAGGGATTAACCGTCGGCGAGACCTTCACGGTATCACGTATGTTCACGGAACAGGACATGATATCTTTTGCCGATATCACCCGGGATTACAACCCTATCCATTTTGACGAACGCTTTGTGGCGGCAAAAAAATTAAAGGGACGGATTTGCCATGGTCTGCTGGTGGGAAGTCTACTTACCGAAATCGGGGGGCAAATCGGGTGGTTGGCTTCGGAAATGAACTTTCGGTTTAAAAAGCCGGTTTATTTTGGGGATACGATCGAATGTTTGCTGACCATTATACAGATCGACGGTCCAAATCGGGCCAGAGCCGAGGTAATTTATCGCAACCAAGACGGAACCGTCGTACTGGAAGCCGAATTAGCGGGTATTCTCCCGGACAACCGCGAACGGAAGGTCCTCAATGCCATTTTGCAGGAGGGCTTTACTTCGGATTAACCTTGGCTTCGGATTGGGCGGACGTGCTTGACGATGCAGTGGAACCTGCCGGCGCTGCTGAGGATCTTATCATGCTGGAGCGGCCTTCAAAAATTGCGCCCTCCCTGATATCGATGGATTTCGCTTGGCAGTCTCCCAGCAATTGACCGGAAGATTGGATCTCGAGCTGTTTGCGAGCCAGAACATTGCCGGTAATTTGCCCCTGGATAACGATGTTGTCGGCCTCAACATCGGCTTCCACGACACCGCTTTGACCGACAAAAAAATCACCGACAACCTTGATGGTGCCTTTGAAATGACCTTCCACGCGCAGGTCTTCATCTCCCTGAATATTACCCTCTATTTTTACTTTTTTGCTCAACAATGACGTTGTGCCGCTCGTTTTTCCTGTTTCCATTTACATCTTTCCTCCAAATATTTAAAATATAATCGTTCACCGTTTAGGACGCTGAAGTTAAATTTTCTCCATTTTTTCCGACGGCGACAGATGCGGTCGAAGTTTGTGGTGGCTCGGCGGCAGCGGGTTTGGATGCTCGGGTCGATCTTTTGCCCATTTGCATCTCGCCGTCAAAAACAGCACCATCCAGGATGGAAACTTTCGGAGTTACGATGCGTCCATTGATTCTGGCAGTATTGTCCATGTGAATTTTTTCAGCTGCTGTCAGATTGCCCTCTACGTTGCCGTTTATGGCAATGCTGGTAGCATTAAAGTCCCCCTTAACCCTGGCTCCCTGAGAAACCTTCAATTGGCCTTTCAAATTAAATTCCCCTTCAAAAGAGCCCATGATGATCATATTACCTTCGCCGGAAACGTTTCCGGTGATGTTAAGATTTTTCCCAAAAATGGTTGTAGAATCCTCAGCCCTTTCTTGCGGGGCATTTTTGGGGGTACTTTGGAACGTGTTTTTGGGGGCGGCAGGAATATCGGCGACAGATGCCTCTTCTTCTTTTTCCTTTTTGCTAAATAACGTCATTCCTAAACTCCTTTTGAAATAAGGTGGTTGAATGAAAGCATGCGACAAAGATTTTTTCATGCACACTCTTTAATGATATAGTAAAATAGCTAAAATGTAAAAAGATTTGGTGATGAATTCCTCTTTTTTTCGTGCTATACAACCAGTAATCATCAAACGACAGGAGCACTGCCATGAAAAAGATCCACCACTTTTTGTGTCTTCTGAGTTTAATTCCTTCTATCGTCATTGCCGATGTGATATCGGATAATCCCACGTTTAAAGCGGCCAGAGAGAAACTCGTCGAAAAGGATATCGCCGGCCAGGGAATAGCCGATCCGAAGGTCCTGGCGGCGATGCGTTCCGTGCCCAGGCACTGTTTTGTTCCCAAACGACTTGCCTCCAAGGCTTACGCGGACACGGCTTTGCCCATCGGGGCCAGCCAGACCATATCACAACCCTATGTGGTCGCACTGATGACGGAAAGTTTAAAACTCAGCGGCAACCATCGCGTACTTGAAATCGGGACAGGCTCTGGCTACCAGGCGGCCGTGCTGGCTAAAATCGTAGAAGAGGTGTACTCCATCGAAATAAAAGAAAAACTTCATCGCGAGTCGAGCCGGCTGCTTAAAGATATGGGGTTTACCAACGTCAAAACCCGCCACGGCGACGGATACTTCGGCTGGCGGGAAGCCGCTCCTTTCGATGCCATCATGATCACCGCGGCAATCAATCATATTCCGCCACCGCTGTTAAAGCAACTCACTGAAGGCGGCAGGCTGATTTTGCCTCTCGGCAACCCGTTTTCATACCAGAACCTCACGCTGGTTACCAAAACCGGGGACAATTATGTAACAAGGCAAATTACCGGCGTACTGTTTGTGCCGATGACGGGGCATGCTTTGGATAAATAGCAGATTGCGATTTTCCAAAAATGAATTAAAATGAGCTAAATACGCTATCCATGCCTTCAATCCTTCTAATCTCTATTTTCCTGGTTTCCCTTTCCACTCTGGCTTTTGAAGTCTTGCTCACTCGGGTGTTTTCTATCGCGCAGTGGAATCATCTGTCATTTATGGTGATCAGCATTGCGCTTTTCGGATTCGGTGCCAGCGGCACATTTTTGAGCATGGTCGATATTCGAAAAAACCGCCAACAGACCTATCCCGTGTCCGGGGTTTCCCTGGCCGCCCTTCTTAGCCTATACACTGCGACCGCACTGATATCCTTTGTATCTTTAAACAACCTGCCGCTGGATTATTTCAGGCTTCCGGTGGAGCCGGTCCAAAGCCTGTATCTGCTGGCAGCCTATTTGCTCTTAACGCTGCCGTTTTTTTTCTCGGGAATAATTATCGCCATCGGCTACACCACCGCACCGCAAAAAACCGGCCTAGTTTATTTTGCATCCATGGCAGGCTCTGCTCTGGGCGCAATTGCACCGGTTCCTTTGCTTCCCCTGCTGGGGGAAAGCAAACTTGTGATTATTTCAGCATTGATTCCTCTCATTCCGGCAGCGATCGCAACACTGAAAGTATCGCCTAAAAAAGACTTGAAAATCCAGCACCCATGGTTATCACAGACAGTTGTAATCGCAGGCTGGCTGGGATGCCTCTGCTTTTCAATATTTTTATTGTCCCAGGCGGGTAATGCTTTGATTCAAGTAAAGCCTTCCCCTTTCAAAGCGCTTTCCCAGGTTCTACAATTTCCCAAAACCCGGATCGTCGAATCAAAAACCGGCATCCGGGGCAAAACTGAACACGTCAGGACACCTTATATCCGATTTGCGCCCGGCTTAAGTCTCAAGTACACGGAAACCTTGCCCGACCAGCATGCCGTCTACTCGGATGCTGACAACCCATTTGTGCTGTATGAACTCAAAGGAAAGGACGATAGCCGTTTTGCCACCGCCATGCTTTCTTATTCAGGCTATTTTCTGACGCAAGCGCCTGAAAATGTGTTGCTGATCGAATCCGGGGGCGGTTCGGCGATTGCCTCTGCCGTTGCCTCCGGTGCGGCCCTCATAACAATCATCGAGCAACGCCCTGATCTGGCGAATATTTTGCGGCGTCATTACCGGATGCCGGTCATCACCGAAAGCCCCCGGGTCTTTCTGGCACAAAACCGTGAGTTCTACGATATCATTCAGGTAGAAAACTGGGGAGCTTCCATGCCGGGTGCTGCTGCCCTAAATCAGGATCATCTGTTCACCCTGGAAGCATTTGGCGAATATTGGAACCATCTGACAGCAAGCGGAGTTGTCATCATTTCCCGCAAACTTCTATTGCCGCCGTCTGATTCCCTACGCCTCTGGGGCACCGCTTACGAGGCCCTAAAAAAGAACGCTGTCGAAAGGCCTGGTGAGCACCTGGCACTTCTTCGCAATTTCGACACCTTTACCCTGCTTGTTTCAAAATCTCAAGTGAATATTCAGCGTATTATCGAATTTTGTCGGCAGAATAACTTCGACCCGGTATTTATGGATGGGATGCAGCGGGATATGGCAAATCGATTTAACGTATTCGATGCGCCCTTTCACTTTCAAAAAATCAACCAGCTGGCAGCGGCTTACCAATCCGGCCGGCAAGACGATTTCTTCCGGATGTATCTGCTTGATGTTGCGCCACAGTCCGACAAGCGGCCTTTTCCTGCCAGATTCTTAAAGTGGCCGAAGGTAATATCTTTATACAAAAGCCTTGGAAGTCGCTTTTACGTCCTGCTCATGTCCGGTGAAATCGTGATTTCGGTGATCTTTGTCGAGGCCCTCATCGTCGCGATTTGTCTACTCATCATCCCCCTGTTTCTGATCACGCGCGGGTCACCGAAACCGAATTTTTCTCAGATCGTCTATTTTTTGGGAGTAGGCGCTGGTTTTATGTTTGTTGAGCTTTATTTTATCAAATCGTTCATTCTCCTAGTGGGTGATCCTGTTATCAGTTTTACCGTGGTGGTTTCAGCAATATTGATTTTTTCAAGTTTAGGTGGGTTATGGGTACAAAACAAAAACGATCGGGATATCAAATTCGCAATGGCAGCGCTGATCGGTACGCTGATCCTGACGGTTGTAACCTTTGAGCTATCGGCTGCTCATATCCTGAAGCTTTTCGTGACCCTGCGGTACGTCATTGCCATTCTTTTTTTGCTTCCCGTTGGCTTTTTGATGGGACTGCCCTTCCCGCTTGGCATGCGCCAAATTTTGAACAGCCCGGTTCAAAGAGCATATGCCTGGTCGGTAAACGGCTGTGCTTCGGTGTTGAGCTCTGTTATTGCCGCCCAAGTCGCAATCAGCTTCGGCATTCCTCTCATCGCGGCCGTCGCGGTGTTGACCTATTTATTGGCCTTTACGGTCATCGCAAAAAGCGCTCGAGGTGGATCGAATGAATAAGGACGATTGTCGAAGATGAAATCACTTCGCTCTGTCTCCTTAATGTATTGGTATTAACATGAGTCGGCGGCGAATCAGTCGTCAGTCTTCCTTCCAAAGGATTCCACCATCCATTATTCGTTATTCTTCACTCGTCATTGACTTCCTCATTTTCCCACAACTTCCGCCGCATCATCCGCCTGACAAATCCCAAAATCGTCAAAAGCGCAGCCAGGAAAAATAGGATGCCATAAAGATTGTCGGCAAGATAAACCAGCCAGCGGGGGGTGCTTTCAAGATGGGCCAGCCAATCATTTTCCAGTTCTTCGATGGAAATGCCAAGGCTTTTGATGGCAGCAGCTTCCATGGACTCATCATTTCTCAGATGGCCCAACAAATCCAGAATTGCGGTTTTTCCGTGCTGTCTGTCAATGTAATTGACCACACTCTTACTTTGTTCATAGGCGAGCATCAGGGATGCTTTGTCCCGGGGGAATTTCACTGTCAGTTGTCTGAGATGCAGCAAACGATCGGCCAAAATGGCCGCATTAAGTCCTGACCCGCTTCTGTCTATGAATATTTCCCCAATTCCATCACTGGCCCACTGACAAATGCCCTCTTCAAACCATCTCGCAAGGCGGTGATTGCTGATATGGCGATGCAGCAAAAGATGACACAATTCATGCTTAAAGGTGATACGCAGGGAAAAGGGGTGCCGATTCATCCTGGAATAATCAATGACGATCAAATCTTTTTCAGGAACCGCAAACGCGACAAAGAATTCGTTGCGGGATAATTTTCGGAAGGTGCGGGTATCCTTAATCAGTAGCACCTGGGGCCTGATATCTAAACGCCAGACAAAAATTTTTTCCAATTCTTGCTTAAGTTCCGGATAAAGGCGAAGAACTTCGCCGGCAGCGCCCTCCAGTGACGGCTCATAGGCAACCATCATATCATCATTTTGCAATACCAACGGTTGCGCCAGCACGGGATATTGCAAAAAGAAAATTGCAGTCAGACCGATGAGGTAACTGAAATCTCTTATCGATAAGGAATGTTTTGACACAAATCGAACCCTATTACACTTAGCGCTTGAATTCAAACGGTAATATTTGATATGAGTACCGATTCGGGATCGACCCAGGGCTATGAAAAAATGCTGAATCCGCTTCTACAACGTCATCCCGTTTTGGTTCCAATGGCGTCATTGGTCATAATTTGGGATTTTAGAATGCAAATTCAAGTAGATTGCTATGCCGGATACCGCGGTGAAGAAACCCCCCGCCGCATCCGAATGGCCACCTATAAAATCGAGGTAATAAAGGTACTGGATCGATGGCTGGCAACGGATCATCGCTATTTTAAAGTTATTGGCGATGATGACGCTACCTATATCATCCGCCACGATACAGTGAAATGGGAGTGGGAGTTGGTGTTCTACCGTTCCGTAGAAGGCGTCATCGGTAGCGACAACGAATTTGGGGAAAGCTGATGGCTTGTCCCCAGCCATCTTTCCATTCATTTCTAATTTACGAAATGGTCATGCCCGGATGGCGATCATCATGGTTTTGTTGATGGAATAGATTATCAGATATGGGTTGAGGAGGTAAAACATGAGCGAGGATAAATCGATTGAAATTTTAAAAAGTGCCATATTGCTGGAAAAAAGGGGACAAGCCTTCTATTCAAAAATTGCGCGACAAGCATCCGGCAAAGCTGTTAAAGCGTTTTTTGAACTGATGGCGGATGAGGAGGTCAAACATGTCGACATCCTGGCGGAACAATTTAAAGCCTACCGGCAAAACGAAAGATTTATTCCGGGGGAATACCAGGAAAATCATGAAAACAGCATTTCTGCCAAAGTTCTGACGAAAGAATTAAAAGAAGAAATATCTGCCGCCGATTATGAAGCCGCAGCGATTTCAGCGGCGATAGCGATGGAGAAAAACGCGATACAGCTATATTCGGATAGGGCATCCGATGCGGCGGATCCGAATGAAAAAGCACTCTACAAATGGCTGGCCGAATGGGAACGGCAGCATTTGAATTTTCTTGCTGAAATTGATAAAGAGCTGACCGAAGAGGTCTGGTATGATAATAATTTCTGGCCGTTTTAGTCGGTTCCATCCAATGAACTTAATTACGATTCAATCGCACAGCGGCACCAGCATCACCGGACAAGGTGCATTCTCAAGAATGGTCATGCCCACATAATCGATCCGGCCCATACACATTTTTTCTTTGTGCGAATGACAGCCCAAAACCAGGAGCTCCGCTCGGATATCACGGGCCAGCTTGCACGCTTCCAAGGCAGGATCGGCAGGCCGGTATTTGAACCATATATTTTCATGGTTTCCCAATATCGGTTCAATTTCCGTTTTGTAGCGGCGTTCTGTTTCTTCCCTGAGTTTAACCAGTTTTGGATTGTTTTCGACGGTTTCCTGCAACAGATAATCCAGGGCGTGGAAGATATGGAGTTCGGCGTCATTTTGGCGGGCCAACTCCAAACTTTTCTCAAGTGCAAACATGCTGGCGGGACCGAACTTCAATGCTACCAGGATTCGTTTGAACATTATACTGCTCCTCCTTTTTTTCAATGACCTTATTTTTTTAGAGTTTAGCCAGTCTCGCCACCGCCTCCACATGATAGGTATGGGGGAACATATCCACCGGCTGTACCTCTTCGATGCGATAATTGTCCTGCATCATCTGGAGGTCCCTGGCCATGGTGGCCGGGTTACAGGAAACATAAATCATGCGGCCGACGCCCAAATCAAGTACCTGCTTAACGACATCTTTGTGCATACCGACTCTGGGCGGATCGATAATTACCACATCCGGTCGTTGCGTAATTTGTGACAGGCATTGACGAATATCACCCTTGATGAAGCGACAATTTGATATATCATTTTTAAGGCAATTCTTCACGGCGTCCGCCACGGCACTTTCGACGATCTCGATGCCGGTAACGGACTTGCAATGTTCAGACAGCAGAATGGGAATGGTTCCCGTGCCGCTGTAGAGATCCAAAACAGTTTCGGTACCGGTGAGCCCTGCATATTTCGCAACGATTTTGAAAAGTAGTCCCGCCCCCCGGGAATTGGTCTGGAAAAAAGAATTTGCTGATATTTCAAACTCAAACCCGGCAATTTTATCTGTGATGAAATCGGATCCCGCCAGGGTGTGCTCAAATTCACCGACAGCCACGCCGGCTTTGCGGGAAGTGATATTATTTATGACCGATACCACCTTGGGATATCGGTCCATTAAACGATCAGCCAGTGGTTGGACCGTCCTGCGGCTGTCTTCGGCCGTCACAATGTTAACCATCCATTGATCATGAGCCACCGAATGCCTTACCACCAAAAATCGCCAGAAGCCGATATGACTGCGCAATCCGTAAACCGGTTTGTCGGATGATCGAACAAACGTTCTGACTTCCGCCATCAATTGATTTCCCAGAGCCGGCTGCAACAGACATTGTCTAATGTCAATAACTTTGTGAAACGTTCCGGGCACATGAAGCCCGAGAGCAAACCCGTTATCGATGTCGGTTCGTTCCAGTTCCTGGGGCAAAAGCCAACGTCTGTCTGAACAGGAAAATTCCATTTTATTGCGATAGCCGAACATCAGCTCGGAAGGGATGGTATCATGGACAACTGCTTCTTTAAGGCGCCCGATGTGTTCAAGGGAATCTAAAACATGTTGCCTTTTGTAGAGAAGCTGCTGTTTGTATTTTAAAAATTGCCACTTGCAGCCCCCACAAAAACCGCTGTATTCACATGGAGGGTTAATTCTGAAAGGAGATGATTGGATTCGCTCTACCACCCGGGCTTCGGCATATTTTTTTTTCTTCCTGAAGATGCGCAGGATAACACGATCTCCGGGTACAGCCTGATCGACGAACACGGCCATTCCATCCAAACGAACCAGCCCCCTGCCGCCGAAAGCAACATCCGTAATTTCAACCTCCGCTTGCAGACCTTTTTTAATTTTCATAGCTCACCATTGCGACCAGTATTGCTTTTCGGATACGTTTGGTATCTAATTTCAGCGGTTCAATTTTGATATCACCTAAAGAAAGAAAAGAATGATATAATCAGCGACCACCAGCAGAGTTGGGGGGCATGAGGATGGCCCTTGGAGGGGGCCGGGACAACCTCTGCTGGTGGTCGCTGATTTTGCAAAACGCCAGAGCCTGCCAATGAGTATTGTTTATACGAAATCAGGAAAAAATCAAGGAAGGAAAACGAGGATGCCCAACGAAATATCGAACATTAAAGATGTCAAGTTCTTTTCCGATGGTTTTGAATTGAAGGGTTCTTTGCACCTGCCATCGACCCATCGTCCACCGGTTGTGATCGGCTCCCATGGGTTATACAGTAGCAGCAGTTCCCCGAAACAAATTGCACTGGCAGACCAATGTAATCAACTTGGTATTGCCTATTTCCGCTTCGATCACCGCGGATGCGGCCGCAGCGTGGGTAAGTTTGAGGAGGTAACTTCCCTTGAGGCCCGCTGCAGGGACCTTATCGATGCGGTGAGCGTCATCTCCGGCAGAACAGATATTGGTGATCGATTCGGACTGTTCGGTAGCAGCATGGGCGGTAGCGTTTGTCTCAGCGTTGCAAACGAACTTGGTGCCGATACGCTGGTTACATTTGCCGCCCCCATTCGCAGCCGAACACTGGAGAAGGGACTACCAATATCCAAAAATTCAGATAGTCCTAATTTTTTTTTGGATACCCGAAAGCGTCGCTTCGATATCAGCAATCGGCTCCCGGAGATTTCCAATATCCTTATATTTCACGGTGACGCGGATGATGTCGTTCCGTTTGCCCACGCCGAGGAAATTCATAAACTAGTGAAAGAACCCAAACAATTGATTAAGCAAAAGCAGGGCGATCACCCGATGAGCAATGAAGCCCACCAGCAAGTCTTCATCAGAGAAGCGTCGCTATGGTTTCGACAGGGGCTGAAAGAATAATACCATCGCCCCCCACAAATCAGGTTACAACCGCTCTATGGTTTTGATCGCTTTCACACCCGACATGGCGAAAAACCACTACATAATGTAGAATTTTATTCTTGACAGCTATATATGGTTTTAATATTAGATACTATTTATTTTTCATTTTCTATTTAGGAAAAAATTTAGTCTATTTGAATTTACGGATGATTTTCAATCATCGCGACCAGTTGGAGGGGGGCTCATCTGTCTTTAACCAACAAAAAAGAAGGAAACGTTCAGGGGGGTAAACATGTCCATCCTCAATTTGCCTTTTATGTCACCAAAGGCGGGCTTGAGCAGACGAAAATTTATAGGCTTTATGCTATGTGCGGGGATTTCGGGAATTTCCTCGAAATCTGCTCTTGCCGCCATTGAAAAACTTACAACCACGGATAAGTCCCTTTCGCTATACAATCCCCATACAAAAGATAGTTTTAGCGGGGTTTATTGGCGGAATGGGAAATATGTCGCGGATGCTCTCAAAAATATAAATCATATTATGAGAGATTTTCGAGCAGATGACATCAAACAAATTGACACTCACCTGCTGGACCTGCTATCTGCGATTGAAGCAAAACTCAAATCTGAAAAGCCTTTTTACGTGATTTCCGGATATCGTAGCCCAGAAACCAACGCCAAACTGCGCAAGCGCGGCAAAGGCGCGGTAAAAAACAGTTATCACATCCAGGGAAAAGCCGTCGATATCCGTCTGCCCGGATACAAAACTTCGGCGTTGCGACGGACGGCCTGTAAATTGAAGGGAGGCGGGGTCGGATATTATCCTCATCGAAGATTTGTGCATATTGACGTGGGCCCCATCAGATATTGGAATGGAAGCTAATTAACGATGATCACCTTTGCATCGTAACTTCACCATCAAAATAACAACCAGGAGCCATCCGGATTTTGGCTGCTTTGAGATTGCCGATCAATCGCCCCTCGGATCTGAGTTCGACATACTCAGCCGACTCGATATTGCCATTGATTTCACCTTCAATGATAACCTTACGGGCATAGACATTGGCGATAATCTTCCCTTTATTTGCAACCCGGACAATTCCGCCGCAATCAATGTCTCCTTCTACGATTCCTGCTACGAGAATTTGGTCCCGGCAGGTAATCGTACCCTTGAATCGTGTGTCGCTTGCTATTACGGTCCCGGATGATTCTATCAGGTCTGCTGACTTTTTATTGTCCAATTCAGTTGATGCTGTTTTTTGATGTTTAGAAATCATAATGCCAATATGTTGTAGATATTCCGATACATCACTTAAATCATCGTGTCAAGTATATCGCGATAAATACCCTTGACAACATCCGCCGAGTGTCTTACCAATTACCGCTCAGGAACATTGGTATCTCATGCTTAAGCGCGAGCCTTTTTACCTTTCATGAACATAACTAAAATATCGGGGTTGGCTTGTAATTTTAAAAGCCGGCCTTTTTTAAGCGACAATCGCCTTGACAGGCGAATTATAAAAATGCTATAGAGTTCGTTTTAACTATTCTAATTGCACATTTTTTCTATTTAACATATCCAATCCTTGCTCCGGACGAATCCGGGGCTTAACAGCCGAAAGGAGGGTAAATGCGAAGGTACGAAACATTTGTAATCATTGATCCTGAGCTATCCCAGGATCAGCGTGAGGCGTTAATCAGTAGGGTCGAGGAACTTATCAGCCAGATGGAAGGGTTCTTGGTCCTTACAGACAATTGGGGCGAAAGAAAACTTGCTTATAACATCAAGAAAAAAGGACGTGGCTATTACGTGCGATTTGACTATTGCGGCCTGGCACCGCTAGTCAACGAAATCGAACGTTTCTTCCGAATAGACGATCGTGCCCTCAAATACATGACTGTTTTGTTGAACGGGGATGCCGACCTGGAAAAAATTAAAGCAGAAAAGGCGGCAAAGGAAACAGCGGCAGCAGAAGCGGCGGCAGCGGAAACGGCCGCAGCGGAAAAGCTAGCAGTGGAAGCGGACGCAGCTGGAAAGCCAAACGATCTTGACAATGCGCCACAGGATGAACCGGAGAAAGAATTAGCGCCGGCAGAAGAAAAAACCAAAACTGATGAAGATCTGCCTTCTCTCGAAACTGATGACGCTTCAGCCGAGAAAGCCCCAACATCAACAAAAGAGGAGGCATAAAAAATGGTTTCTCCTTCAAGAAACAATAGAAGAGATAACAGGCAGAGAAGAAAAAGAAGAGTATATCATCGCCGGAAAGTTTGCCGGTTCTGCGCAGATACCAGTCTTGAAATTAATTACAAAGATCCTAAGTCTCTGAGATATTTTATCACGGAGCGTGGCAAAATCATTCCCCGAAGATTGTCCGGATGTTGTGCAAAGCACCAGCGAACCCTTACCCACGAGATCAAACGGGCCCGAACGATTGCCTTTTTGCCCTATGTTGGTTCGATTGATCTGCGTTAAGCGTTACAGCAGGCCGGCAAAAAAGGGGAATTCCTTCAACCTCTCATCTCTATCGTAAGGGAAATGGTAAAGGATATCGTCAATGGTGTTTTAATCACAAGCCTGATATTTTTTATTTCGGTTCTTATCCCGATTGTCGGGTTTGTAGGCGCCCTGTTTATTCCCTTGCCCGTTCTCTTTTATCGGTTAAAACTGGGTAGAAATACAGGTGCGACGATTCCCATCATCTCAAGTGTAATTATGGTTGCACTTATTGGTGATGTGTCTCTTGATGTCTTGTTCTTTGCCGGGCTGCTTTTAATAGGTTTTATTTTAGGCGAGATGATCGAGTTAAATCTATCGATCGAGAAAACAATACTTTACGCCTGCGGCAGTGCATTGCTTTCAGGACTGGTCGCCCTTTTTATTTTCAGCATGCTGTCCGGTGAGAGTATTTACATCATTGTCTCCAACTACGTTGCGAAAAATCTGGAGCTCACAATGGTGTTATACCAGAATATGGGGATGTCGGAAGAAAGTATCCAGATGATTTCCACCTCGCTGGATAAAATACATGGTGCCCTGGTGAGAATTATTCCTGCGTTGGTGTCTGTTTCAACCCTGTTTGTTGCCTGGACCAGCATTCTGCTCGCCAAACCGGTGTTGATGCGACGTTCACTTTTTTATCCGGATTTTGGGCCTTTGAACCTGTGGCAGGCTCCTGAATATCTGGTATGGGGTGTTATCGGCTGTGGCCTGACATTGTTCTTACCCAACGAAGCTATCAAGATTATTGGTTTAAACGGTTTGTTAATTTTGATGTCCGTATATTTTTTCCAGGGTATTGCAATCGTATCATATTATTTCAATAAAAAAAAATTCCCCCGGATGATTCGAATTTTTCTTTACACGCTTGTGGCCGTTCAGCAATTGGTATTGCTGGCTGTGATCGGGCTTGGTTTTTTTGACATGTGGTTTAATTTTCGGAAATTAGCCAAACAAACAGGATAGACATAGTGACGGAGGGTCTGATGATCAAAGTAATTTTAAAAGAAACAATTAACTCCCTGGGAATTATCGGCAGTGAAGTTCGGGTGGCTGACGGCTACGCTCGAAATTACCTGCTACCCCAGGAAAAGGCCGTTTTGGCCACCCCGCAAAATCGTCGTAAAATGGAAAACGAGCGGGCCAAATTTGAAATCCAGATTGCCAAAGAACGTACCTTGGCCGAAGAAATGGCCCAAAAACTTGAAAATGTTGTCTGCCAAGTGTCCGCCAAAGTCAGCGAGGAAGACCGTCTATATGGATCGGTTACGGCGAGAGATATTATTGACGCTCTGGCTGCGCAGGATATTGTGGTTGAAAAAAGAATGATACTTCTCAAGGAACCGCTTAAAACCGTTGGCAGTTTCAGGGTACCAATTCGGGTGTACAATGAAGTTGAACCTGAAATAACGGTCGAAATATCACCTGAGTAAATCGGTATTTCGGTATTTCTTTCAATCGAAACCGCCGACCTTTAATTACTTCACATGCCCGTACATCAAACGAAACAGCAAAAAGATCTCACCCAGTACGCGCTTCCGCCACAAAATATCGACGCGGAGGAGTCTATCATCAGTGCCATCTTGATCGACAACACTACCCTGCTGGATGTTATTGAAATACTTTCCCCGCAAGATTTTTACCGCACCGCCCATCAAATAATCTATGCCGCCGTTATCGAGTTGTTTGATAAAGCGGAACCGGTCGACCTTGTCACCCTTGCCAATAAATTAAAGGAAAAAGGGCATCTGGAAGAAATCGGAGGCGCCAGTTATCTTGCCAGGCTTGTGGATGCAGTTCCCCTCGCGGTCAATGCAGAGCATTATGCCAGAATTGTCCACGACAAAGCGTCGTTGCGGAGACTGATCGAAAAAGCAAATGCCATTGTAAAACGATGTTTTGAAGACCGGGGAAATACCGACGATGTCATCGACTTTGCGGAAACGGCCATTTTCGAAATTTCTGAAAAAAAAGCCCGGCAATCCTTTTACCCCCTGAGCAAAATCATTCTCGGCAATATTGAGACTTTGGAGGAAAAGCAGGGCAATCGAAGCCTGGTAACCGGTATTCCCACGGGTTTCAATCAGTTAGACACTCTAACCTCAGGACTACAAAATTCCGACCTCATTATTCTCGCCGCCCGGCCAAGTATGGGAAAAACCGCACTGGCACTGAACATTGCCCGAAACGCGGCCATAGAAGCCAATATACCGGTGGCCGTATTCTCTTTAGAAATGTCTAAAGAACAGCTGTCGATGCGGATGCTATGTGCAGAAGCTCGTATCGACTCCACCCGTTTAAGAGGCGGATTTTTTAGTATGGAGGATTGGCATCGGCTAACCGACGCCGCCGACATATTGTCTGCATCCCCCATCTACATCGACGATTCTCCCAGCATGACGGCCATGGAAATCCGTGCCAAAGCCCGGCGTCTAAAAATGGACAAAAACCTAGGACTAGTCATCATCGATTATTTGCAACTGATGCAGGGACGTGTCGGTGCCGAACGGCGAGATCTTGAAATTTCTGAGATATCCAGGGCCCTAAAGGCACTCGCCAAGGAGCTGGAACTGCCGGTAATGGCGCTGTCGCAGCTCAACCGAATGCTCGAACAGCGAACCGACAAAAGACCCCGGCTCTCTGATTTAAGGGAATCCGGGGCCTTGGAACAGGATGCGGATGTGGTTGCCTTCATATATCGGGACGAAGTGTACAATAAAGAAGAAGATAACCCGAATCGGGGGACCGCCGAAATCCTGCTGGCCAAACAACGCAATGGCCCGACGGGGGATGTGTTTTTAACCTTTTTGAATTCCTACACCCGGTTTGAAAATCCGGCCTCTGATGAAGTGACGGCCGGAAGCTGAAACCATGAACTGAATCCAAGTTCTCCTTCTTGAAAAAAACTTACGGAAATACAGCCGGTCTAAAGGCGAATCAAATCAAAAGGCTTGGAAATTTTTACCGCCGTCGTATCCCACCGGAATTTTTGCTTACACTTGAGCTGACCCGCGATATTTGCCGGCTCTCGCGGGAAATTCGTCGCCAGATCGGTATCCTAATAAACCGCCGCGGTAAAGTCTGCTCTGTGATCGTCGGAGATAACAAGAAAATCGTTATTCCTCATATGGGTGAATATCGAGCCGCTCCGGGACGCTTAAAAGGTCTGCGCTGCATCCATACCCATCTGACCCCTGAAACCCTGTCCAAAGATGATCTGACCGATCTGGCATTGCTGCGGCTGGATATGATGGCAGTTATTTCAAGCAATCCTGAAGGGCTGCCCCAGAAAATTCATGTCGCCCACATCATGCCCGGGGAATCCCGCAAAAAACCATATCAATTTTTGCCGCCTTTGAATCCGGGCAATCTGGACATCGACTGCCTGACCCGCATTCAGGCACTTGAAGACGAACTTGCCCGAGTCAATTCCGGATATGAGGCCGCTTCGAACACTGAAAGGGTTCTTTTGGTCAGTGCATCATCTGCAACAAAACGTCAGGCCAATGAATCACTGGCGGAACTGCGGGATCTTGCCCGATCCAGTGGTCTGGAGATTGCTGGAACCGTCACACAGCAGCGCAAAAAATCGGATTCCCGTCTGTTGATTGGGCCCGGCAAGCTTCAAGATCTGGCGATTTCGGCCCTTCAAGAGGCTGCAACGGTCATTATTTTTGATCAGGAATTGAACCCTTCCCAGATAAAATCGATCACTGATCAGATAGAATTAAAGGTAATTGATCGCACTCAGCTGATACTGGATATCTTTGCCCAACGCGCCCAAACCCGGGAAGGCAAGCTGCAGGTTGAGCTGGCCCAGTTAAAGTATTTGCTGCCCCGTCTCGTGGTGAAAAACACAGCCATGTCACGCTTAACCGGTGGTATCGGCGGACGCGGCCCCGGCGAGACAAAGCTGGAAATCAATCGGCGCAGAGCCCGTGAGAGAGTTGCGGGGTTGGAAAAAGCCTTATCTTCGGTCACAAAACACCGGCAACAGCAAAAGGCCAAACGTCACAAAAAAGAGCTTCGGGTTATTTCAATCATTGGATATACCAACGCAGGCAAGTCGACATTACTCAATACCCTGACCAAAAGCAAGGTGACGGCCGAAAGCCGGCTTTTTGCCACGCTGGATCCGGCCAGCCGACGGCTGCGATTTCCCAGAGATATTGAAGTTATCATCACCGATACGGTCGGATTCATAAAAGATCTACCCCATGACCTTATGGTGGCTTTTCGTGCGACCCTGGAAGAGCTAGAAGATGCCGACTTGTTATTGCATATCATCGATATAAGTAATCCCCGCTATGAGGAACAAATTAAATCCGTCGAAAAAATTCTGGCCGACCTTAATTTGCAAAATACGCCCACCATTCGGACGTTAAACAAAATGGACAGAGTCAGTCCGCAGACTTGTACCCGCCTCAGCCGAAAGCTCAAGGGCATTGCCATATCGGCTCGCTCGAAAGCAACGCTGTTACCCCTGATTGTTGAAATGGAAAAAATAATAGAAATTGCAGGACCGTTCAAGGGTTCAGAGGTTCAAAGTTC
>Ga0316191_10000664_pt1 | contig 22634 bp, 26 predicted proteins | sample Eddworburr2cm_MG_FD_204928 | JGI IMG/M metagenome (GOLD analysis project Ga0316191, IMG submission 204928) | Coastal sediment microbial communities from Maine, United States - Eddy worm burrow 2 cm | ecosystem: Environmental > Aquatic > Marine > Coastal > Sediment | place: USA: Maine... | reverse complement strand
CAGATCCCAGCACCCATGGAATGCCGGAAACACTGCGGATATTGTCTGTTACGTCCTCACCAGTGATGCCGTCACCACGCGTTGCAGCATAAACCAGTTGGCCAAATTCGTAGTAAATATTAATCGCCAGACCATCAACCTTTGGTTCTGCGATATATTGTATAATCTCACCCTGTGGCAACAGTTCCTGATTGCGCCGATCAAAATCCCGCAATTCTTCATCGTCAAATGCATTGGCCAAAGACAGCATGGGCATAGCGTGGGTCTTACTGCTAAATGTTTGACTGGGTGGTGCCCCTACTGTTTGCGTAGGAGAATCACTGGGGATGGGTTCAACCGATAGTTCCTCAAGCTCACTGAGTTCACGCAAAAGTTTATCATATTCTGCATCCGTAATGAGAGGATCATCCAACACATAATAACGATAATTATGTCCTCTGAGTTCGCCGCGCAAAACATGTATGCGCTGCTGGATGTCTTGGGGGGTGCTCACTTGGCTAGTGGTTCAGCCAGCAATGCTTCGAGATATTCATAAAACTCAGCATCCATCCATTCCACTGCTCCAGTCAGGTGTTGTCTTACCACCCCATTGCGGTCAATGATAAATGTTTCAGGGTAACGGAATACACGATATTGATGCGCCACTTTGGAATCCACGTCGTGTAACACTGTGAAGTTCATTTCTTGTTCTTTCACAAACTTCACTACGTCATCACGGCGCTTATCCACAGACACAGCCACAATATCTAGGCCTTTTTCTTTGAGTTTATTGTATACTTTCACCATAGAAGGGACTTCTTTTCGACAAGGTGGACACCATGTCGCCCAGAAATTAAGCAACACAACTTTACCTTCAGGTAAACCATGCAACTGACCCTGCAAATCGGGCAAAGAAAAACCCTGATCAACTTCACCAATACTTACAGGCTTAGCACCTTCCGGCATAAAATTTAAAATCGCTATACCTATCATCACCAGAAGTGCGCCAGCGGTCAGCAAACGTTTATTCATTATTATTTCCTTCTTGAGCATATTTTAAAGCTACAACCAGTTTCGGATACTCCACAAAGTGGCGCATGCATTCAACACCATCTATCAATAAAACAGGCACATCATTACCGTATTTTTCTTGTAGCTGTGCATCTGTATCCACATCAATACTTTCAAACTGGCATAAGCCATTACGCTCTGCCAAGTCACCCGCGATATAAACATCATCGCACAAACAACAACCCTTGCGGGTCATCATTTGTAGCAATGGTCGACGGGGCATTATTGCCCCCTAGGTGGTACAATAATCGCAAACACTTGATCGCCGTGTCTGTCCAAAAGCACTCGCAGTGCATGCCCTTTGCCCAGCGCTTTGGCATATTTATCAAAATCTCTGATATTTTTGATTTCATAACCATCAATTCGCATCACAACATCACCAATCTGCACACCAGAGCGAGCTGCAGGTGAGCCTTGATGCACATGTTTCACAACAACGCCGAAAGCTGCACGTGTTCTCAGTTTTTGCGCTAAATCCGCAGTAAGTGGTTCCACAACCAGGCCATGTTTTGCCATAGCTGCTTGTTTTCGACGTGCGCTTGCCATGCCTTCATCCGGCATTTCTTCAACCACTACAGGAATTTTCTGGCTTTTACCGTTGCGTATCACACCTAACACAACTTTATCGCCTGGTTGATGCCTAGCTACTTTAATGGGTAAATCATGTGCTTTACGAATGGGTTGACCATCAATTGCCACAATCACATCACCAGCCTGAATACCTGCTTTATCAGCCGCTGATCCCGATTCAACTTGAGGAACCAAAGCCCCTTCTCTGCTTTTCAAACCTAAAGCTTTCTTCGTTTGTTCATCGATATCTTGAATATGAACACCCAGTCTCGCACGCTGCACATGCCCGGTTTCACGCAGGTCTTTAAACACTGACTTCGCTAAATTAATGGGGATGGCAAAACCAATGCCATTACTGCCACCACTTTGTGAGAAAATTGCTGTATTGATACCAACAACTTCTCCTTTGATATTAAAAAGAGGGCCACCTGAATTACCCGGATTAATTGCGGCATCAGTTTGAATAAAATCATCGTAAGGACCAGAGCCAATCACCCTACCTTTAGCTGATACGATACCTGCTGTTACTGTTTGCTCCAGACCAAATGGGTTACCAATAGCAACCACCCAGTCACCAATACGTAGGGCATCAGAATCACCCATATCCACTGCTCGCAACCCTTTTTTGCTATTGATCTTTAAAAGCGCCAAGTCCAATTTGGGGTCTGTACCAATTAATTCAGCATCAAACTCAGTACCTTCACTATTGGTCACTACAATTTCATCAGCATCTTTCACCACATGGTTATTGGTTACGATATAACCCTCTTTAGAGATAATAAAACCTGTACCTAATGCATGACGTTCTTGCGGAGGCATTTTATCGAGAAAACCACGGAAAAAATCATCAAATGGTGATTGCGGTAAATTGCCAAAAGGCAACTGCATTTGTGGCGTTTTTGCAAATTGCGTAGTGCTGACATTCACTACCGAAGGTTTTTGTGCAGATGCCAAGTCTGCAAAGCTGTCTGGCATGGCAAAAGACAAATTGGGAAGAATTAGCAGTGTAGATATAACCAAGAAGTGTTTAATCATGTGTTTCAAAGTTCAATCTCCTCATCTTTCAAATTCTGATTTAATCGCTGCAAAATTTAGAGTGCTAAAGATGAATGTTTTATGAAGCTTAATAAAGTGATTTTTAACTTTTTTAAAATTCTTGAACATGCAGCCAGTTGATTTTATTTGCTATTTTCAAATTATCCTTGAATTTCAACCATAGAGGGCATTTGTATAGAGTTGGGGCGCTTCATCAACCAAACCCACACAGAAGCAGCCGCAATCAATCCGCCAAATGCAGAAAAAAGGTCGCCCGATAAGCCCGCACTTTCAGCAACGGTAAAACTCATTGCACCCACAAGCAGAAATGCCAACACAGGCAATCCGTAATACATCATACTGGCAGTAAGAATCAGTTGATCCGGCACTTCAACAGTAACAATATCGCCTTGTTTGGCATGTAGGGTGTTTGGCAATTGAATGTCATATTGATTCTTTTCTCTTTTATCCATATTCCATGAGCCTAAAGTGCCGCAGGCAGATTTTCCTGCACACGAACCACAAGATGATTCACGTTCTGCACGAATCAGCACGTCTTTGCCGCGAAGCTCAATGACCAAACCAACTTTTTTCATGGGGCTACCCTAACACATCTCCAACTTTTAGTTGAGCTCCACGTAAAAAATCTAACACTTTCATCACCTTTTTACCCTCAGGCTGTATTTGTAGAATACGATAAACCACGCCATCGCCGCAGGCCACATCTAGACCTTCTGCAATGCCGACCACAGTACCAGCTTGCGCTTGTGTTGCAGAAACCACTTCACCAGCAATCACTTTTAACATTTTTCCATGATAGGAAGTTCGCACACCGGGTTTTGGCGAATAACATCGTGCCAAACGTTCGATATATGCTGCATCCAAACCCCAATCAATAACGCGTTCTTCATTGGTGATTTTCTTAGCATAAGTCACACCATCTTCAACTTGTGGAACAGGTTTTAACTTGCCCGAGGCAATATCAAAGATTGCATCCATCAATGCCACAGCACCCAATGCTTCAAGTTCACCCCATAGTGAGTAACCCGTGCTTTCTGCTGTGACGGGGATGCGTTTCTCTAGATAGATGCCACCCGTATCTAGGCCTTCTTCCATCTGCATAATTCCCACACCAGTCTCAGCATCACCAGCCAGCAATGCACGCTCGATGGGAGCAGCTCCGCGCCAACGTGGCAGCAAAGAAGCATGCACATTGATGGGGGCAACTTTGGGTGTTTCAAGCCATGAGACAGGTAAAATCATACCAAAGGCAACAACCACCAGAATGTCACAACCTTTTTCTTTTAACCAATCCAATGCTTCATCATTATCTCGGAGGCTATGCGGCGTAATCACGTCCACACCAGCATCCAAAGCAGCTTGTTTCACAGGAGAGGGTTGCAACTTCATGCCACGCCCAGATTTGCGGTCTGGTTGTGATACCACCCCCACTACATCAACTTGTTCGTGCTCTAGTAATACCTTTAAGCATCCCACTGAAAATGAGGGTGTACCAGCAAAGACAACGCGAACTTTTTGGTTTTGACTCATGATAGGTATTTCTTTTTTAATCGTTTGATAATCATACTGCGCTTGAGTCTACTAAAGTAATCAATAAATACTTTACCATCCAAATGGTCGAACTCATGTTGCAGAGCAACCGCCTGAAACCCCTCAAAGTCTTCTTCGAAGTCCTTGCCTTCCAAATCATACCATTTTAAGCGAACCGCACTGTGGCGCACCACATCACCATAAACATCCGGCACCGATAAGCAGCCTTCTTCATTGACTTGCATCTCTTCACTTTTCCAAGTGAATTCAGGGTTAATCCACACCCGATAATTCTTTTGCCCATCTTCCGAGCTTTTCCAATTCACATCAGTAATCGCCACACGCAAAGACACACCCACTTGTGGAGCAGCAAGTCCAACACCTGGAGCGTCATACATAGTCTCTGCCATATCTTCGACCAATGTTTTTAATTCAGGATCCTCGAAATTAGTCACAGGCTCTGCAACTTGTTTCAAGCAATCTTCTGGGTAAACCAATATACGTCTTACTGTCATACTTATTCTATCCTTGAACAGGTGTCAGTAGTTGAAGAGCTTGATCCAAACCACCCTTGCTTAAGGCATAGGGCGCTGATTCACGCACCCTGGGTTTAGCATGAAAAGCGATACCTAGACCTGCAGTATTCAACATGGGCAAATCATTTGCACCATCACCCAAAGCGACGGAGTTTGACAAATCAATGTCCCAAACTTGGCTTTGCGATTTCAATAATTCTTGTTTAACCGTTGCATCGACAATGCTTCCCAATACACGACCCGTCAACTTGCCATCCACAATTTCAAGGGTGTTTGCTGCAGTGAAATCAAGGTTTAATCTGGCTTTCAACAATGCCGTGAAATAAGTAAAACCACCCGATACCAGCCCCACTTTCCAGCCGTTGCTTTGCACGATCTTAATCAGGTTCTCAGCCCCATCGGTCAAACGAATCCGTTCGTCATATACTTGTTTTAATACCGACTCATCCAAACCTGCCAACAGTTTTACACGTTCAATCAATGATTCAGAGAAGTCCAGCTTCCCTTCCATAGCACTTTGTGTAATCGCTGCAATTTGCAGTTTGATGCCCAGAAAATCGGCGATTTCATCAATGCATTCGCATTGAATCAAGGTGGAATCCATATCCATAAATAATATGCCAGGCGCTGCCAAACTTGGTGTTGGCTTTACATCCACAAAAGCAATGTCCACGTCTGTCACTTCCGACAAAGACCTGAAGCCCGCGCTTAGTGTTTTGGCATCCAAAGAAGCATTGGCTAAGGCCAGTTTCCAACCGCCCTGCACTTCTGTGTGGGCGACAATGTTCAGGCCCTGCTCAGCTAAAGCGGAAAGAATGGATTGATACTTGGCAGGTTCGCCACCAGCAGAAAGATAGACCTGCATATTGGCTGTTTGGCTCTCTGCATCATTTTTGGTCAATTGAGGCAACAGTAAATTCAACATATGGCGCAGCATATAAATTAATCATGAACAATGCATTAGATTGTTGCCCCTAATTTTATATTTAAAGTTCGCCAAGTTTGCCATGACCGCATAGAGCCCTTACCTTTCCACCCATGAAAGCGTATGCACTCAAGCGCCTTATGGGCATGATTCCCTTGCTATTGGGCATCACCATCATTTCTTTTGGTATGATGCATCTGGCACCCGGTGAACCGTCTGTAGTGGGCCAAGCATTCGACCCCAAAGTATCATCCCAAGATATTGAGCGCCTGCGCAGCTTTTATGGCCTGGATAAACCCCTACACGAACAATACTTCGATTGGCTAGGGCGCCTTGCCACCCTTGATTTTGGCAATTCTTTCTCATCGGATAGCCGCCCTGTTTTAGATAAAGTCGCCGAGCGTATTCCTGTCACCCTTTGGATTAATGTTTTAGCCATGGCGCTAATTCTGATTGTTGCAGTGCCCATAGGCATTGTCTCTGCTGTTCGCAAAGATTCGTGGATTGATCGAAGCCTGACCGTGTTTGTATTCTTAGCTTTTGCCATGCCTTCATTCTGGCTGGGGTTGCTTTTGATGATGTCTTTGGGTGTGAATATGCAGATTCTTCCTATCTCAGGTATCCATGAGTACAACTGGCAACAAATGTCATGGGTTGATCAACAACTCGACCTGCTTAAACATTTAATTTTACCCGTCTTCGTCTCTGCCATTGGTGGGCTTGCGGGTATGTCCCGCTTTATGCGCACAGGCATGTTGGATGTGATTCGCAGTGAATATATCACCACCGCCAGAGCTATGGGCGTATCCGAAACATCCATCCATTATCGTCTAGCCCTAAAAAACGCTCTCTTACCCATGATTACGCTTCTAGGCCTTTCCATCCCCGGCCTTATCGGTGGCTCTGTGATTGTGGAGCAACTCTTCTCCATCCCTGGCATGGGCCTACTATTCTTCGAAGCCGTACTTTCAAGGGATTACCCCCTTGTCATGGGCATCACCGTCATCGGAGCTGTACTCACCCTAATCGGCAACCTCATCGCCGACCTTGCCTACGCATGGGCGGACCCAAGAATTAGACATTAGGTGCTCTAGTACGCACTTATTTCTATGTACAAATAACTTCAAATATATTCCCGTTGAACGTATAGTAGGAGCTTGATATTTGCAGCATAAGGTTATGATAAAATGCCTATTAAAAATTCCGTGGATTATGAACTAAAAATTGTTTTCTCCATATGCGAAGGAAAAATGGGGGCCAGTGATTTCCCTCTATATGTCAAAGAGATGTGGAGTCATTATGATTACTATGGTTTTAATGAGCTATTCGATACAAGAAATGCTGATTGGAGCGAATTTGACTTCCACGACTTATTTGAAGTTTCTAAAAAAGCTTCCTTATTGAATACACTTGATCCAAATTCAAAGTTTGCATGGGTTGTGTTGCCAGGCAAGCAAAATTCTTTAACTAATTTTTACAAGTCCATAAAGCTAATATCTGACGGTAACTCTAGAACTCTACAATCCTTTTTTTCAAAAGAAGAAGCTTTAAGGTGGCTACAAGAGTGAACGAATCTAAATAAGTTCTGAAACAGCATTATTTAATTCGCCCACTTGAAATTCGCCTTCATAAACTAAAATTAAACCTTACTATGCTGGTTAGTACCACTTACTTAAGAGCAGCAACCCTATGATTTCGCCTAGGGACAACCCACAAATCAGGACTTGAACCTTGAATTTCAGCTTATGAATAAAGCCTTCGAATAGCCACTGATTTAGGTATTCGCGGAAAGCCTACTTGCAATAAACTGTAAATTGCCTAGAACTGTATATGTTGATTCACGCTCTTTAGCTTCTCTTTCAACATAGAAATTTCAACATACTGCCAAAGGAGGATTCATCATGAGTAAAGAAAATGTAACTGCTGCCCGGGAAACCATGCCAGACTTGGATGGATACACCTATTATGTGGTAAAAAGCCAGGATCCAGATCTTCTTGCTGCTCGTGTGCAAGCCCTATTGGATAACGGCTGGAGCCTTAGTGGCAATTTGGTTGCGGCCACGGAAGGCCAAGCCGTAGCTTATGTTCAGGCAATGGTGAAGAGTTAAGTCAATATTCAGGAAAAGCAAATAGAGTGAAAAATGAATAAAGGAGCTTGGGTAGCTGGGGGACAACACTAATCGGACTAGGTGTTGGTTTCATATTTCTTGATACTTCAGCTTTATTATTTGTTGCATCTATTTTGGTAGGAATTGGTGCAGGACTTGTCATAGCCCAGCTAGTCCCAAAAAATGATAATGAGAGCTAAATTTATTGCACCTCTTAAGAATCAATGAGTTTGAATCTTGAAGACTTAAACATTACTAAGCTGTGAGTCTTCGGGGTCAAGTCTAGCAATAATGCACTCTGTTTTTCGCGAATATAAATTAAACTTTTCTAAGCTGGATATCGTGCCACTTGCTCAAAAGTAGTAATCCCATAATTGCGCCTAGCAATGCAAACCCCATATCCGATTGGGTATCCCAGATATAACCCTGCGTACCTAAGAAGGCATCAGCTCCTTCACCAGTGGCTAATGCCACCCACCATTCAATCAATTCATAAAAAGCACTAAACCCTAAGCAAAACATGACAATAAAAACATTACGCCATACTGGGAATGTGATAATTTGTTTGCGAATAACGATTTCCCTCGCCACCATCACAGGCACAAAACCTTGGGCGAAGTGCCCTACTTTATCGTAGTTATTTCTTCCCCAATCAAACATCTCAGCAAGGGTGTCAAACAAGGGGACTTCCGCATATGTGTAATGACCGCCCACCATAAGAATGATGCAGTGAATAAGAATGAGTGTGTAAAGCAATGGTGTGAGTGGAAACGACTTATAGGTAAAAGCCATCACGACAAATGCAATCAATGCGGGGATGACTTCCAAGAACCAAGTAAAATAGTCTTTCGGATTAACCAGAGACCAGATCAAAACACCAAAGAAACAGACCAACCAAATATTTCTCATCGCTCCAAATTTCATAAATCCCCCACTATGTTGCATATTTATTGTAGCAACTGCTTTCTACGTATAATCAGCATAAAAATAAACACAGCCGCCAAAGCACCTGTTAAAGCAGGAAACAATACGGTGGTGACTGAATAGTGCTCCAAGGCTGCAACCACAATGATATTCCGTGTTGCCATAAGCACATAAAACACAAGCTGTTCATCAAAAGGTTTGTGAAAAGCCTTTCTGAATGTGGGTGCAAAACCAAACACATCAATGGTAGTTAATATAATAACCGTCCACAAAGGATCATCATTAATCACCCACAACGGCATAGCAACGAGTGCTGCAATAAAGAATAACCAATCGATTCTGGTGATGTCGGTATCGGCATGTTTTGTATAGGCCAAAAAAGCGACATACATGGTAATCAAGCCAGAAACCGCAATAGCCCAAGCCCCTGCCCCGCCACCATCTGAAAACTGCGCGAGAGCAATAACAAAGGTGGTTAAACCCCAGATTACCCATGAAAAAACATGCGGTTTGGTTTTGCCCTGTAATATGGAACGGATATAAGGAAGAAACGCAATAAAGGTCAAAGCAACTGCAATTAAACCAAGTGCTTCTTTCATGATGGTTGAAACAAGGCGATGCGATTAGCCCTTGATGTTTGATACTTTATACAGGATTTTAACCTTGGTATCGGAAACCTTGCCAAGGCAAAAGCTCTTCTCAGGATCAATCATCATGCGCCCAATCATGGCTTCTCTGCCCAGCAACATGCGGTAACCCATGGAATCCCGATTGGTGAGCGTCAACTCAATATCCCAAACCCTATCACCTATAGTTACAGGTGCTCTGACCACATAGCGCTTCTCACTGGTGCCACTGGAGCTTTTTACTTTGCGCTGATCCACAATGGGAGATTCACAATCAATCACCACTCTTCGATTGCCTTGCACGGGATGCACTTCAAACTTCACCCAATCCACACCGTCACGTTGAAAGGGTTTGATATGATAGGCATGAATCGACGATGTTTTGGCGCCTGAATCAATACGGGCTTTAATGGCTGGAATACCCAGCGTAGGAAAACTAAACCACTCAGCGCGTCCAATGATGATTTTTGAAGTTTCTTTTTTCATTGCTTTTGGTTCCTTCCCCCTCTCTCAAGAGAACGATTTTGGCTTGAATGATGTGTGTACGCACTGACACTAAAAAGGCAAGCACATAAATACAATGATATTCAACCATCTAACGAAGACTATTTTAATTTCAGAGATTCACTCTAGGTTATGCCCATGTCGCCAAAATCCGATATTTCTCCAACCGCTACGCGTCATTGCGACTACTTGGTCATCGGTAGCGGTGCTGCAGGATTGATGGCTGCCCACAGGCTTGCTGAATTCGGGCAAGTATATCTCATCAACAAAGCTGATTTCCCTGATTCCAATACGTTTCAAGCACAAGGCGGCATTGCAGGCGCCATCATGGATGAACACGACTCTTTGGAAGCCCATGCCCATGATACCATCCAAGCAGGCGTAGGCCTTTGCCATGAAGATGTGGTGCATCAGGTCATCAATGCCGGGCATGATATTATTCACGAACTTTTGGACATGGGCACACCCTTTGATCACATAGATGGTGCTCTTCACCTTACCCAGGAAGGTGGGCATTCCCATAGGCGCATTGCCCATGTACAGGATTCTACGGGCAAAGCCATTGGTGAAACCCTATTCAAACATGTACAAGCCAACCCCAATATCACATGTTTTAAACGGCATATGGTGGTGGATTTAATCACCAGCCAGAAACTTGGTATTCATGACCAAAACAAACGCTGCTTGGGCGCTTACATTTTGGCACCAGATGGCAGTGTATTTCCCATTGCGGCCAAACAAGTGATTCTTGCCACGGGTGGCGCTGGAAAAACGTATCTGTACACATCCAATCCCCATGCGGCTACGGGTGATGGCATTGCCATAGCCTGGCGCGCTGGATGCGCTGTAATGAACTTAGAGTTTATGCAATTTCATCCAACGTGTTTGTACAACCCGAGTGGCTCGACCACACTGCTTTCTGAAGCTTTGCGCGGTGAAGGTGCTTTTTTAGTCGATAAACATGAACGCAGATTTGCCTTTGATTATGATCAGCGCGGTGAACTGGCCCCTAGAGATATCGTTGCCCGCGCCATTGACCACGAAATCAAAAAAAGTGGTGAAGACTGCATGTATTTGGATGTTCGACATTTGGGTGAAGAAGCCATTTTGTCTCAATTTCCGAATATCCATCAACGGCTGTTAAACAATGGCATTGATATGCGTAAAGATTTGGTGCCTGTTGTGCCTGCTGCCCATTATATGTGTGGTGGTGTCAAAACTGATATTCATGGCTGCACAGATATCCAAAACCTCTACGTGATTGGTGAATCTGCCTGCACTGGTTTACATGGTGCCAACCGCTTGGCCAGCAACTCCCTATTGGAATGTTTGGTGATGGCCGACTACTGCGCAAAAGCCATTCAAAGTGAAAACGCACTTGATGAAGATCCCGAACTATTAACCCTACCCGCTTGGGATAGCAGTGGGGTCATCCCTGAAGAAGAACGCGTTCAAATTAAACAAAACTGGGATGAAATTCGGGCAACCATGTCCAACTATGTGGGCATCGTACGCACCTCTGAACGGTTGCGCCGCGCCAGACGACGCTTAACCCTTATTCACGAAGAAATAGCCGCCTATTATTGGCAACATCCCTTAAGCAGAAGCCTGCTTGAATTGCGTAATTTGGCTTTGCTGGCTGAGCTGATGATACGCTGTGCCCAACAACGCCACGAATCCCGTGGTTTGCATTATACAGCAGACTTTCCCAAACAAGCTAAAATTGCTAAAGACACCATTCTTACACCCCAAGGCGAACAACCATGAGTCAACAACAAACCGAATTAGTCAAATACGGAAAAGAAAAAGTCGGGCAACTTTACAGCGATGTCGAAGCAGCTTTCAACCAGGGTGATAGCGGTGAGCATTTGATGCATCTGATGTGCTCAGGCGTAGATGAATTATTGATTCATATCTGGAAGACGGTGGCACCTGAAACATCAAAACATGTTGATTTCGTAGCAGTCGGTGGATATGGGCGAGGGGAACTGGCACCGCAATCGGATTGGGATGTTTGGTTCTTGATGCCTGAAAACAGTGACCAGAACATGACCGACAATATCCAGAGTTTCTTATACGTAATGTGGGATATGAATGCCAAAATCGGGCATGCAGTTCGTACAGTCAAAGAAACCATGCTTCACATCAAAGAAGACTGGAATTCTGCAACCGCAGCACAGGAAATGCGCCTATTATGTGGTCAGGGCGATGTCTATGCTGAGCTGTCTGCAAAAACGACTAAATTTTTCGAACGCAAACGAAAAAAGTTTGTGATAGCAAAACTGGATGAACTTCAGGTTAGGCATGAACGCACAGGTAACAGCGCGTTTATGATGGAGCCCGACATTAAAGAGTGTAAAGGTGGATTACGTGATGTGCAGTCGGTATTCTGGATAACCAAAGCTTGGTTCGGCGTCCAGGACATCAAGATGCTTGAAAAAGAAGAACACTTATCTACCCGAGAGTTCAACGATTTAATTTCAGCACAAGATTTTTTGTGGCGCTGTAGGGTTGGTTTACATTTGCAAACCAAGCGCCCCAACGACCGCTTATCCTTTGAACAACAGGCCACCCTAGCTGAGTTAATGGGTTACCAGGCCGTGGAACATCTCCCCGGGGTGGATGGCTTAATGAAAGATTATTTCAGACATGCCGGGCGTATTGCCCGCGTATCTGGGATGATTTTACAAGATGTACAAGAGCAATTAAACCCACCTCGCTTGCACTGGACTAAGCAGCTTGATGAAAACTTCACCATCACAGGTACCATGGTTGGCCTTCAACACGATGACGTTTTCAAACAAGACACCCTTAATCTTTTGCGCATTTTCCATGTCGGGCAGCAAGATCGCCGTCAACTGAGCAGTGCGACATTGCGTCAGATTCGCGAAGATGTGCATGCCATCGACGATGATTTCCGCAGCAATCCTGAAGCACATGCGCTATTTATGCGCATCCTTCGATATCCGCGCAATGTTGCGTGGGCACTTAAAGAAATGAATAACACAGGCATCTTAGGCCGATTCATTCCAGCCTTTAGAAATGTGGTTGGCCTCGGACAATTCAACCAATACCACAGCTATACAGTGGATGAACATACCATTCGTGCCGTAGCTGAAGCGCGAAACATGTTTCATGAAGAACGCTGCATGCGCTTACCCCTTGCCCACGAGATTATTCATCGCTTAAAACGACCAGAACTCTTATATCTGGCACTTATTTTTCATGATATTGCCAAAGGCATGGCCGGTGACCACTCCATCAATGGCGAAATCATAGCACGCGAATTTTGTACCAGTATAGATCTGAACGAAGATGCAACGGAACTTGTAGCGTGGTTGGTAAGAAGGCATTTAACCATGGCTGTAACCTCCCAACGTTTTGATTTAACCGACCCCGAAGTGATTCAAAAATTTGCAGACAAAGTCGGTAACACAGAACGACTAAACTGTTTACTGTGTCTCTCTGTTGCTGATATTTCAGCTGTTGGGCCCAATGTTTGGAACGACTGGAAAGGCTCACTGCTCAGCGAGTTGCACCAGGCTACGCTGCAAGTATTACTGGGTGAAAAAGTAAACCCTGAAGTTCTGTTACAACAACACCAAAAACGTGTCGAAGCAACTTTAAAGCTTGCACAATATGATAAAAAAATTGCCAACATTTTAAATACCATACCCCAACGCTGCATTTCACACTTCCCGCCTAATCAACTGCTACCCATCTCTGAACTTCTTGCCAAAGAAGGCATATTTGAGGGCAAGTCACCTTATGCCGTGGGTTATCATATAGACCATGACAGTTGCGACACCATGATCATGGTCGCTGCCTCAGAAAGCGCAGGACTTTTTGCAAAACTCGCTGCCGTGATTGCTGCTGGCCAGGTGAATGTCGTTGCTGCTCAGGCATTTTCTCTAGAACAAGATAAAATCTTGGATGTTTTCCATGTACAAAATAACGAAAAACAAGCCTTAACGCACCTCTCTGATTTAGACAAGCTGATCACACGCATCAAAAAAGTTTTGGACGATAAGTCGCCTCTCTCAGCCCCCAAAACAGTTAATATCCGCACCAATATCCTGATGAAACGCGTGCCTGTTCGAGTCCGCACCCTTCCTTTGGCATCTTTCCAGCAAACTGCCATAGAAGTAGCTACGGCTGACCGCCCTGGCCTACTGGCAGCTTTAACTTATCAAATTTCAATTTTAGGCTTTGATATTAACGGAGCAGCAATTTCGAGTTTTGGTGAACGTATCGTCGATGTTTTCTTTATTCAGTCGAACGGTAAATTATTAACTGATGAAGAGTTAGATACATTGTTCGCTGCACTTAAAAGCGTTGCCAAATTGGACAACAAACATGAGGCTATAGTCTAATCATATCCTGCATATGCTCTACGTCAGAAGGAAAGTAGGCTAACTTATGTGGTTGAACTAAAATCAAATCAAAACGACACTGATAATTGGCATATTGTTCATGCAAACCTAACCATGTGTTTGCTGCCGAAATGAATCGTTCGCATTTGTCGGTATGCATAGCCAACAAACCAGCATCCCGCTGTTTATGAGACTTCACTTCCACAAATACCAAAACTTCATCTTTAACCGCTACGATATCGAGTTCCCCACGCGCCAAACGTCGATTTCTGTCAACAACTTCATAACCGTGCTTTTTTAAATACCGGCAGGCTGTATCTTCGCCGTGTTTACCTTTTTTAGTGCTCACTAGCTTCCGATGGGTGGAGCAAAGCATAGACGCGTGAGCGAGATACATCCAAAGCCAATGCCACTTGTTTTGCTGATGCAGAAGATGAAAACCCCTCTGCCCTTGTTTTTTCCAAAGCAGCCAAAATCATCTGGTCGTCAACTTCTTTGATTTGACCAGCGCCAATCATCACCACCATTTCTCCACGGCCTTCATGCTCAGAAAAATGGCTTACCACCTCATTTAAAGTACCATCAATGAATTCTTCATACATTTTTGTCAGTTCTCTACCTACACAGCATGGGCGCTCACCCATATGTGGCAAAGTCTGTAGTGCCTCTAATGTTTTAAGCACTCGTTTGGGAGACTCTAAAAAAACCTGCGTATGTTTGGCTTGTTGGATTTTGGTTAAAAACTGGTTTCTAGCCTTACCCTTACGCGGCAAAAACCCTAGATAAGTAAACACATCTGTAGGCAAACCAGAAGCAGCTAACGCTGCGATTGGGCTACAAGCTCCGGGGATAGTAACCACATCAAATCCGTTCTCCCGCAGCATATGAACCACATGATAACCAGGGTCATTGATTAAAGGCGTTCCCGCATCCGAAATCAAGGCAACGTCCTTACCTTCATCAAGCAAAGCCATAATTTGTTTACCCGCCTTTGACTCATTGTGATCATGGCAGGGCATCATCTTCGAATCAATACCATAGAAATCCAATAGTTTGCGGCTTGTACGCGTATCTTCTGCAGCAATCACATCCACATTTTTTAATGTTTCCACTGCTCGAAAGGTAATGTCTTTAAGGTTGCCAATGGGTGTCGCAACGATGAAAAGTTTACCCTGTTGTTGTTTGTGTTTAGTTTGCGATTCCATGATGAAGTCAGCTTATACATATTCCGTATCCACTGCAATAATACTCACTCTCCTGATATTATCTGGTTGTTCGGGTGGTGCTAAGCGAAGCACGTTACATATCCAACAGCAACGTGCCGCCCAACTACAAGCTGCAGCACTCGAGCAACAAATATTACTGCAAACACAGCTAAATATTGATGAGTACGTGGAGATGGCTAGGTTAGAAAGCCCTGAGACTACTGCGCTCAATCAATTATTTGTAATGAGTCAAGACCAATCCATTCCTGAACAAAGCCGCGGACAAGCTGCTTTGCAATATGCTGAGTTACTCATTGAATTTGATCATGCCAATGCAATTTCAACAACTGAGTCGACTCTGGAAACATGGGCAGGGCACCCTTATGCACCACATACCCATTTGATGCTCGCAAGGCATTGGGTACTTCTTGAAAACAGTGAGGCAGCAATCGCTGAGTTCACAGCTGCCCTTGCTCAACCCAACCTAGACCCATACACCCTCGCAGATATCATTGAAGGTACTCAGCCATTGTTAAACGATGTATCTGAGCAATCCAGCGTGACATGGATGCTGACTGCTTCATTAGCAGATTTACAAAATCAAGAATTATGGTTGCAACAAGCTGCCAAATACTCAACCTTGGAATACGTCATTCAACTGCGTCAATCTGAGAAGCCCATCAAACTAGAGCAGGCCAATTACTACCGCTATGTCGCCAGAGAGCGGCTGATGGTTGGGGATTATCATGCCGTGCGTATTATCGCTCGAATACTTGAGCTTGATATGCCTGATACCGAAGCTCATTCGATTGTAAAATCTTGGGCAGAAAGTGAAGGTGAACTAAGCACCGTCGGTGTTTTACTGCCACTGACAGGAAAATACGCAGCATACGGGCAACAAGCTTTACAGGGTATTCGACTGGCTTTAAACCGTCCTGAGTTTGAAGAGAGCATCATTCTTCGTATTCAAGACACTGCGGGAGATACCAATCAAACCATCAGCGGTTACCATCAATTGTTATCACAAGGTGCGCAATGGATTATTGGTCCGTTGTTGAGCAGCAGCACAGAAGCTCTGGTTCCGTATTTGAATAGTGAAACCCCAGTGATTGCTCTATCAAACCAAGTGCAATTGGCAGCTGAATCACCTGCATTATTCATGCATAGCCTTGCAAAAACTGTACAAGCAGATTTCATGGCAAAATATGCCCTCAGCCAAGGCAAAAAACAGATGGTTATCATTCATGATCATTTCAACAGTACCATTGAAGAAGCACTTGCATTTGCGCAAACATTTATTGATGCAGGTGGTGAAATCATTGACATTATGGAGCTCAAGGAAGGTCTCTACGATTATCGTCCTGATTTGGTCGCCATGCGTTCTCGCACAGATGATGAAGAGTTATTGGCGCAATTAGAGTTTGACCTGTTTTTATTTAGCCCTGAGCTAGAGATGGACCTTAAATTACCTTTAAATATGGATGCCATATACATAGCAGCAGCAGGCAAAAAAATATCAGTCCTGGCAGGACAATTGGCGTATTCAGACATCAGTGGTGTACAGTTATATGGCAGTCACCGCTGGCAGGATGACCATTTAATGGATGACAAAGGTCGCTACTTAAGCTCAGCTAAGTTTGCCACGCCCATCACCAGCCTATCGCAACCAGACCAAGCCATTATGGACGTACAAAATCAATACCGGGTAATTTGGGCGGAAAACAGCGAAATAACCCCATTGTTTGCGCTTGCATATGATTCAGCTATGAATGTGGCAGCACTTGGCTCACGGCTTGGCCTAACGGGTGCAGACGCCATCAATGCGCTCAATACTACCATTGAATTTCCAGCCATCAGTGGCAACTATTATTTTGATAAAAATGGTATCAGCCAAAAGAAATTTGCAATTCAAACTATTAGCCGCGGACGTATTGAAACTGTTCAGGTTGGTAAGTAAATAAGCGAGTTAATCAGTGACGTGTCTGCTTGTTTTTTTCAGGCAACTCGTCAGCCAGATCCTCAATCAAATGCTCCAGATCTTCTGATTCCTCTTCATTGAACTTTTGCTCTAGAATCCTTTCAGTGGCAGCCATGATAAAGTCTGAGGAATCATGTCTTATTTCCTCAATCAAATGTTTACGCAGTGATTCTTCATCTTGCACCAACAATAATTTCTTTTTCTGAATCTCGGCTTCTAATTCATGCAAACTTTCTTCACGTTTCTTTGCTATCCTAGCTTCTGCATCTTTAAACATCTTTTCCACTTCAGCATCTACTTCACTGATCTGCAGTGCATATCTTTCTTTCATTGCTTCCATATCCAGCCTTGCCTGCTCGGCAATCTCAATATCTTTTTCAATCTGACTGGTGCGTTTATCCAAGCTTGCAGTAATCAATGGCAGTAGCCACTTCTTAAGCACTGCATACAACACAGCAAAGGAAACGATTGTCCAAAAGATTTGTGAAGCAAAGAATGTCGTATCAAATTGCGGCATATCTCTTCCTTAGTTTGGTGATTGCCGAAACCATTATTGGCCTTGGCCCATGATAATAAAAGCGATGACCAAGCCATATAACGCAATGGTTTCAACCAAGGCAAAACCTATCCATGCATATTTTGACAACCGCGCCTCTGCTTCTGGCTGCCTAGCCACAGACTCAATCATCTTACTAAAAATCATCCCAATACCAAGGGCAGCGCCTCCCATTCCTGCAGCGGCTAAACCCATTCCTATTGGAACCATTGCTGTTGCATCCATATCCCTAACCTCCTAATGATCCGCTAATGCATCATCAATATATACACACGACAAAATCACAAATATATAAGCCTGAATAAAGGCAATCATCAACTCCAGTGCAATTTGCACTACTGTAAACCCAAGCGGTAACCATTGTGCGAACCATGGTGTTGCTAAGCCCAAAACGGCAAGAACACCCAATGCGGTATGCCCTGCGGTCATGTTGGCAAAAAGACGTAACGCCAAAGTAACTGGTCGCGCTAAGAACGAAATAAATTCAATGGGGACCATCAATGGTAATAAAATTGGCGGCACACCTTGTGGAGAAAAAGCTCTGAAAAAACCCCAGCCATGGCGTTTCACACGAACCCAAATCGCATAGGAAAAAATGCCTATGGCCAAGGTTCCAGTCACTGCCAGTTGAGATGTGGGTGTAAATGCACCGGGCACTAAACCAATTAAATTACAACCCAAAATAAATGTAAAAATGGTAAACATCAGAGGAATATACTCTTTGCCTTCTCTATGAATATTACCTTCTGTCTGCCTTGCAATAAAATCATACAATGTTTCAACCAGTAACTGCGCATAACCGGGAATGATTTTGGGGTGTAAATAAGCAAGCCTTAACACTGCAATGACCACGAAAACAGCCAACCATGTAAACACTGATGTATTGGAAATGGAGATATCCAAGGGGCCCAAGTGCAAATCCTGATATATCACCACTTCAAAGTGAGAAATTGTTCCTGACATATCCAAACTCATGAACTGTCATCCTCGCTACTTTTTTGCATATCAATCACCATCAGATGATAAAGATTGAGAAAACCAGCAGCCAGACCAAAGAAAGCAAAGATAATAAGAAATATGGGGCGGGTGTGTAACCACTGATCAATAAAATAACCCATAGTCAGCCCAATCACTGTGGATGCGACAATTTCAGTACCAACACGAAGGCCCCACTGATGACCATGAAGTTGTTTATCTTGCTTTAAACTGGGCATTTCATCACTCCAGTCACACCTTTATACTTGGGTTGTTATCATATGTTAAAAATCAACACGTTGCAACTCAAGAACTCAGCAACCATCTAGTATTAGCGCAAATTTTTTGCACTCAATCAAAAACCTAATCAGCCTTCTTGGCACTGGCTGATCGCTGTAATTAGAAAGGTTGCATCTCCCCTGACTGCATCAGGTGTTTGATTATTAAACCAGGTACGCTGGCGTTTGGCATAACGCCGTGTAGCTGTAATCCCATCAAGAACTGCTTCATCCAAATCACACTGCCCTTCCAGATGATTTAATAACTGCCTATATCCCACTGCACGCATCACAGGATGCGTATCGGGTACGTGCTGTTCGCGTAGCCACTTCGTTTCTTCCAGCCAACCTTGTTCCAACATTTGATGGAAACGCAAGGCAATACGTTCTCTCAAGCGCTCACGATCGACTTCCAACACAAACACTGGACAACTGATACTGTTTTTTGCCCATGCTTTCGCGTTATCCTGTTTCTGATGCCAGGTTGAAAGTGGAATTCCGGTACTTTCAAATACCGAAAGCCCTCGAATAATGCGTTGACTATCTTGCGCCTCTAAACGATTGGCTAATTTCTCATCCACCAGTTTTAACTGTGCATGTAAATAGGGTGTACCCATTTGTTGCTGAACTGCCTCAAAATGCTCACGTACACCTTCTTTTTCAGCAGGAACCTGTGCAAACCCCTCAATCAAAGCTTTGAGGTACATACCTGTACCGCCCACAATAATGGGTGTTTTACCCTGCGAATTTTCATGTTGAATCACGCTTCGCGCTGCATCGGCCCAGGTTTGGGCTGACCATATTTCAGAAATATCGGCACAATCAATTAAGGCATGCCGCACTTTTTGTTGTTCTGCTTTGGTGGGCTTTGCAGTGCCGATATCCAAACCACGATACACCTGCATGGAGTCACAAGAGATTAAACAAGTATCATCGGCTGACGCCAAATCCATAGCCAAGGATGATTTCCCTGATCCCGTTGCCCCCATTAAGGCTATCGCCTTTAAAGGGATGCGGTTTGTCATCATTTAATCTCTGAAATTTGTAAAACTGAGTGGACGATCTGCATCCATAGTTCGCACCAAGGCCATACCTGCTTGCAAGTCATCTCGCTTCTTACCTGTGACCCGCACTTGATCGCCTTGAATAGCTGCTTGGACCTTCATTTTTTCTTGCTTAAAAAGTTTAACAATCTTTTTTGCCAACTCCGAATTAAGACCTTGTTTGATTGTGATGATTTGGCGCTTGGTATCTCCTGAAGCATTTTCAATTTCACCATAATCTAAAGATTTTGGTTCAAGTTTACGTCGCACCATTTTTGCACGTAGAATTTCAGTAACCACATTTAAATTATTGAGATTATCACCCGTGACTTTCACGACGCCATCGGCCAATTCAATGCTGGCATTGCTGTTTTTAAAGTCATAACGCGTGGTAATCTCTTTCTTGACTTGATTAACTGCATTATCCATTTCTTGCAGATCAATTTCACATACAATATCAAAACTTGGCATGGTGATTTTCTTCCCCTTAAATCTCTACGTCGCGACCCATACGCATAACAAAATCTTCTTGTTTAACTGAATTTGCCAGTGCTTCTTCATATTCAATGACACCCTTTTCAGTAAGCTTCTGCAAATGTTGGTCAAAGGACTGGCTGCCATAAATTGTAGCCCCTTCTTCCATGGATTTAGGAATGTCTTGGAATCGATCTTCAAGGATGTAATGGCGAATCACTGAATTGCATATTAAAATTTCCAAAGCAGCTATGCGACCCTTTCCATCTATAGTTGGTAATAACTTTTGTACAATAATCGCTCTCAAGTTTTGCCCTAAACGCTCACGAATGGCATCTTGCTCATCTAGACCAAATGAAGACATCAAACGTTGCATGGTACCAACTGCCGTTGTCGCATGTACAGTAGCCATCACCAAATGTCCAGTCTCTGAGGCTTGCAATGCCAACTGAATGACTTCCTTATCCCGCGCTTCGCCAGCCACAATAATATCAGGGGCCTCACGCAAAGCATCGGACAGACCATCTGCATATGAACTCACATCTTCACCAAGCTGACGTTGACAGACTGTTCCTTTTTTATCGCAGTTGTATCGAAACTCCATTGGATCTTCGATGGTAACCACATGCACAGGTCTGTTTGAAATAATGTGCTCCAACATGGCAGCCATCGTTGTACTTTTGCCCGAACCAGTTGCACCTGCAATAATAATCAGACCATTTCTGTTGTTCGTGATTTCTCGTATCACAGGTGGCAAATGCAGGTCTTCGAAAGTAGGTATTTTTTTAGGAATAATTCTCGCCACCAAACCAAAATCGCCATTGGTACGCATCATGTGAATTCTGAAATGCGCCACGTCCTCCAAGGAGTAGTGAAAGTCCAAGCTTTTATGTTCTTCAAGGTTAATGGGGATGTGATGATCACGTAGCATATGCTGAATCATCTCTTTGACTTCGTCACGGTTTTGCACAGGTACTTGGTTCGGTGCAATCGTCACAACAGAACCATTAATCCGCATACGTACACGGTCATCGGTTCGAATAATCAAATCAGATGCTCCGTGTTTATTGGATGCCAAAAGCAAATCGTCTACAAGGTGCCAATCAGCCATAATAATTCCTCAGTCTAGATCGATAGACCACTATCGCCGCCGGTGAGTTGATCCACTTTATCATCACCTTCATCTTTTGATTCAAGTAATGACATTTTCATCTTCAAACGCAAATCATTCACTGCATCAGCATTTCGAAGAGCCTCATCCTCAGAGATACGACCTGACAACCATAACTTATGTAAAGCTTGGTCAAAAGTATTCATCCCATAGTTTGCGCCAGCTTCCATGGTTTCTTTGATGCCGGCAATGTCCCACTTGGCAATTTGATCTGCCACACGAGCAGTATTGATAAGTGTTTCAATGGCCACTGTGCGGCCACCATCAACAGTTTTAACCAAACGCTGAGATAAGATAGCCTTCATGTTCATACCAAGGTTAAGTTGAACCTGCGTATGCATTTCTTCAGGGAAGAAATTGCGCACACGCTCCAATGCCTGGTTTGCATTGTTTGCATGCAAAGTCGCAACACACACATGTCCAGTTTCCGCAAAAGTAAGCGCATGTTCCATGGTTTCACGGTCTCGAATTTCACCCACCAAAATCAAATCTGGCGCCTGACGTAAAGTATTCTTCAGTGCTTGTTGAAATTCAAGTGTATCCGTTCCTACTTCGCGTTGGGTGACCACTGATTTTCTATGCTGATGCACAAACTCAATAGGGTCTTCAATGGTAATAATGTGGCCAGCGGAATTGCGGTTTCTATGGTCAATCATGGCAGCAAGAGATGTTGATTTACCTGAACTTGTCGCCCCAACCATGATAATCAGGCCCCGTTTGTTCATGATAATCTCTTTGAAATTCTCTGGCAG
>Ga0316191_10000663_pt1 | contig 22651 bp, 18 predicted proteins | sample Eddworburr2cm_MG_FD_204928 | JGI IMG/M metagenome (GOLD analysis project Ga0316191, IMG submission 204928) | Coastal sediment microbial communities from Maine, United States - Eddy worm burrow 2 cm | ecosystem: Environmental > Aquatic > Marine > Coastal > Sediment | place: USA: Maine... | reverse complement strand
AGCCGTGCCGGCACTGCTGAAAATGCTTGATGGTGACCCGCGCTCGATCCCCCCGGCGATTCGCGCCCTCGGCAAACTGGGCGACCACAAAATCATCGGCAAACTAATTCCGCTGCTCGACACCAACGACAAGGAAATAAAGGTCGAGGCGATCCATGCGTTGTCGCGGCTGGCCGACGAGGAACGCGCCGACACCGTCCGCACGCAGTTGAACCGCCAGGCGCAGTTAGGAGACGAAACCGTCCAGCGTGCCGTCCACAATGCGATGCATGATCTGGACAACCGTTACTCGCCAACGATGATGGCCGCGCGGCAAGAGGCGGAGAAATTTCAGGAGCCGGCCAAGACCCTGCTCATCGAATCCGAACAGATCGCCGAGGTTGTCGCCGAGCACGAGCGTGACGCCAGACTCGACATCTCCACGCTGAAACCCGGCGATGTGATCGAAGGCCGTTATCGTTATATCCAGAAAATCGGCAAGGGCGCATTCGGCACGGTGCTGCTGATGGAGGACACCGTCGTCGACGAACGCCTGATTCTCAAATTCCTGAACCCCAACGTCTCCTCCGACGAGGAGATGATGAAGCGTTTCGTGCATGAACTGCGGTTCTCGCGCAAGATCACCCACAAAAACGTCATCCGCATTTACGATTTTCTTTACATGGGTGGCAACTATGCTATTTCGATGGAATATTTTCCGTCGCACACGTTGGGTAACGAAATCGTCGACGAGAAACCCATGGCGCCGGAACATGCGTTGCGAATCGCCGCGGATATAGCCAACGGCATGTGCGTGGCGCATCAGGCCGGCATCATTCATCGCGATCTGAAACCGGCAAATATCCTGATCAACAACGAAGGCCTGGTGAAGATCGTGGATTTCGGCGTTGCCGCTGCGCGCTCCAGCGGCGACACCCAGCTGACCAAGACCGGCTACGTTATCGGCTCGCCCAAATACATGGCGCCGGAACAGATTCTGGGTAAGAAGGTCGACGAGAAAGCAGACATCTACAGTCTTGGCGTCATTCTCTACGAAATGCTGACCGGCATACCGCCCTACAGCAAGGGCGATCATATGGCGGTGATGTACCAGCATGTTCAGGGCAAGGCGCTGCCCATTCGTGAAGTCAACCCCAACCTGGCCGAACCGGTCGCTGAATTAGTGACCAGGGCCATGTCCGTTGACCGCCTGAAACGGCACGGGTCAATGGACGAGCTTCGCAAGAGTCTCGAGGACCTGCTCTGATTGCAACGGATGTGCTTGAATGTGCATCGCCTTCGACTATCATGTGTGCTGCTCCCGTCAGCGGATGAGATAGTCAATGGCTCGAATTGATTCCTTCCTCAAGCTGGGCCTGGCCCAGGGCTGCTCTGACATCCACCTCGCGGTTGGAGTTCCGCCGATGTTGCGCATGAACGGCGACCTGTTACCGATCAAATTCCGCGACCTCGCCGCTAATGAACTCGAAAGCTACATCGACGAAATCCTGACGGCAACGCAAAAAAATCACTTCCTGGGCGGCAACGATCTGGACTTCTCGTATGTCGCCGAAGAAGGTGCCCGGTTCCGCGTCAACCTGTTTCGCAAGGACACCGGACCCGGAGCGACCTTTCGCTACATCCCGTCGAATATTCCCACACTGGAAGGGCTGGGCCTGCCGGGCGTGGTCGAAAAACTCTGCGACCTGCACCAGGGCATGGTACTGGTAACCGGCTCGACCGGTACCGGCAAGTCGACGACGCTGGCAGCGATGATCGACCTCATCAACAAGACCAAAGCGGTCAACATCATCAGCCTCGAGGATCCGATCGAATTTGTTCATGACAGCAAACGGGCCCAGGTGATCCAGCGAGAACTTGGCACCCATATCCACAGCTTCGCCGATGGCGTGCGTGCCGCGATGCGCGAAGACCCGGACGTGATACTCGTCGGCGAAATGCGCGACCCGGAAACCATCAGCATGGCAATGACGGCTGCCGAAACCGGCCACCTGGTGCTTGGCACCTTGCATACGACGAGCGCGACCAAGACGATTGACCGCATCATCGATGCCCTGCCCGCCGAGCAACGCGAACAAACGAAAAGCTTTCTGGCGCAGAGCCTGCAGGCAGTCGTAACGCAGATCCTGGTCAAAGCGCACGAGGGCCAGGGGCGCAAGGCAATCGTCGAAGTCATGCTCACGACACGCGCCATCGCAAAATGCATCATGTCGGACCAGACTCACCAGATCCCGTCGCAGTTGCAAACCGGCCGCGATATGGGGATGCAACTGATGGACCAGGCACTGCTGCAGGCGATCCAGGCCAAGGAAGTGGATCCGGATGACGCCTACAACTACGCGATCGACAAGAAGCGCTTCCAGCGCTTCATTACCGATACCGGCCTTTTGCCAAAAATCGACCTGGTCGAGTAATCAAGACCGCCAGACCTGAACAATACGGTAGGAAACGTGAATCAAATCGATCAATACCTGCTAAAGCTCCTGGAGAAGCAAGGATCCGACCTGCATTTCCTTGCTGGCGGGCCGGCGCGTATCCGGGTCAATGGCGACCTTACGGTTCTCGATGAGGCAACGATTTCGCAGACGCTGGCCGAATCGGCGCTGATGGAGATCATGCCCTATACTGCGCGCGATGCGCTGGAGCAGCGTGACGGCGCCGACTTTGCGTATCAGCTGGACAACGTCGGCCGCTTCCGGGTCAACGTTTTCCGTCACCTTAACGGCATGGGCGGGATTTTCCGAGCGATCCCTTCCGAGGCGCTGACTCTGCAGGAACTCGGCATGCCGAGCGTGATTTACAATCTCTGCAAGTACCGCAGCGGCATGATCCTGGTGACCGGCAAGACCGGCTCCGGCAAGTCGACCACCCTGGCGGCGATCATCGACGTGCTGAACAAGCGCCTCAAGGGCCACATCCTGACGATCGAGGATCCGATCGAGTTCGTGCATCAGCGTCAGGGCTGCCTGATCAGCCAGCGCGAAATCGGCGCGCACTGCAACAATTTTGCCGACGCGCTGCATTCGGCATTGCGTGAAGACCCGGACGTGATTCTGATCGGCGAAATGCGTGATCTCGAGACCATGAGCATAGCCGTGACTGCCGCCGAAATGGGTATCCTGGTGATGGGCACGCTGCACACCAACGGCGCAGCAGCCACGGTAGACCGAATCGTCAATGTTTTTCCGTATGAGAAACAGGCCCAGATCCGGGCCATGCTGTCGACCTCGCTGCGCGGAGTCATCTCGCAGCAGCTGGTCAAGCGTGCCGACCAGCCGGGTCGTATCGCGGCCCTGGAAATCCTCGTCAATACACCGGCCGTGGCCAACCTCATTCGCCAGGGGAAACTCGATCAACTCGAGAACGTAATGCAGAGCGGCGCCCAGGCCGGCATGCAGACCATGGATGGCGATCTCCAGCAGCTGCACCGAAAACGCCAGATCAGCGGCGACGAGGTCTATCAGAAAGCGATAAACAAGAGCAAATTCGAGGACCTCAAGGGCCAGGGCGTCTGATAGTCGGCGCGCGGGATGCAGGGCTTCGGTGCGCATGCCGACATGGGCATGTGGCATAATTTCCGCTTTGCACCATTCGCCACGGATTGCAGCCGGAATGTCCCCCAAACCACGTAAGATCCTGGTCACCAGCGCGCTGCCGTACGCCAACGGCTCGATTCACATCGGTCACCTGGTCGAGTATCTGCAGACGGACATCTGGGTGCGCTTCCAGCGCATGCGCGGCAACGAGTGTCTTTACGTCTGCGCAACCGATGCTCATGGTACGCCGGTTATGCTCAAATCACGCGAACTTGGTATCGAGCCGGAAGCGCTTATCACCAAGATGGGCGCGGAGCATCAGCGCGATTTCGCCGAATTCCAGATTGACTTTGACAATTTTTACACGACGCACTCGGACGAAAACCGCGAACTGGTGGAGACGATTTTTGCCCGACTGCAGAGCGCCGGACACATTGCCGAACGCGCAATCACCCAGTCCTACGATGAGAAAGAGGGCATGTTCCTGCCCGATCGTTTTGTTCGGGGCGAGTGTCCGCGTTGCGCCGCCGCGGACCAGTATGGCGACAGTTGCGAGGTATGCGGTGCGACTTATTCGCCGTCCGACCTGAAAAACCCTTTATCCGTGCTGTCGGGGACCGCGCCGGTGCAGCGCGAGACGACCCATTTCTTTTTCAAACTCGCCGACTTCGAAGAGTCACTGCGCGCATGGCTTGGCGGCGGGCACATGCATGACAGCGTTGCCCGCAAACTCGGCGAGTGGTTCGATGCCGGCCTGCAGGACTGGGACATCACCCGCGATGCGCCCTATTTCGGTTTCCGTATTCCCGGCACCGCTGACAAATTTTTCTATGTCTGGCTCGACGCCCCGGTCGGTTACATGGCGAGCTTTCTCAATTTATGCGCGCGGCGGGACGGGCTCGACTTCGACAGCTACTGGGGTCCCGACAGCGACGCGGAGCTCTATCACTTTATCGGCAAGGACATCATCTATTTCCATTCGCTGTTCTGGCCGGCCGTGCTGGAGGCCTCCGGCTTCCGCCGGCCCAGTGCTATTTTCGCTCACGGCTTCCTGACCGTGAACGGCCAGAAAATGTCCAAGTCGCGCGGCACGTTCATAACGGCCCATACTTTCCGCGAGCATATCGAACCCGAGTATCTCCGCTATTACTATGCGACCAAGCTGGGTCCCGGTATCGATGACATCGATCTCAGCCTCGAGGATTTCGTCGCACGGGTCAATGCCGACCTGGTAGGCAAGCTGTTCAATCTAGCCAGCCGTTGCGCCGGATTCATAACCAGAAACTTCGGCGGAATCCTGACGGACACGCTATTCGACGAAAAACTGTTTGCCCGGTTTGCCCACCGCGGTGAAACGATTGCCGACTATTACGAAGAGCGGCGCTATGCCAAGGCAATGCGTGAAATTATGGCGCTGGCGGATCTCGCCAATCAGTTCATCGATGAACACAAACCGTGGGTGATGGCCAAGGACAGCGCAACTGCCGGCGATGTCCAGGCAGTCTGCACCCAGGGGCTCAACCTGTTCCGCACGCTGATGGTGTATCTGAAGCCGGTGCTCCCGGGCCGCGCCGCGATGGCCGAGGAATTCCTCGGCTGTGAGCCATGGTCATGGGGCGATGCTGCCCGGCCGCTGCTCGGGCATGCGATCAATCGCTACCAGCCACTGGGCGTTCGGGTCGAACAAAAAGCCGTTGAGAAAATGCTCGAGGCCGCGCGCGAACCGGGGGCGGCCGCCGATGTCTCCGTCGCCGCTGCAGATGAGCGGCCAACGATATCCATTGACCAGTTTGCCGCGATCGATTTACGGATTGCGCGAATCGTTGCTGCCGAGAGTGTTGAGGGCGCAGACAAACTGTTGCGCCTGGAGGTCGATCTCGGTGATTCGACGCGGCAGATATTCGCCGGGATCAAGTCCGCCTACCTTCCGGATCAGCTGATTGGCCGGCTAACCGTCGTGGTCGCCAATCTGGCACCGCGAAAAATGCGCTTCGGCATTTCCGAGGGCATGGTTCTTGCTGCCGGACCGGGTGGTGAAGAACTGTTTATCCTGTCGCCCGACGCCGGCGCAACGCCCGGCATGCGCGTCAAGTAGCAGGCCCGCCGTGACCGAACTGGCGCTCATCATTCTCAGCGCGGTACTGGTCAATAATTTCGTCCTGACGAAATTCCTCGGACTGTGCCCGTTCATGGGCGTATCGCGGCAGACCGAGAGCGCAGTCGGCATGGCCGCCGCAACGACATTTGTCCTGACCCTGGCAGCGGGACTGAGCTATCTCGTTGAGATTTACCTGCTGAGACCTCTGGGCCTTGAATACCTGCGCACTCTGAGTTTCATACTGGTTATCGCGGCGGTCGTGCAATTTACCGAAATGGCGGTGGAAAGGGCGAGTCCCCTGCTGCACAAGGTACTCGGCATCTATCTGCCGCTGATAACCACGAACTGCGCCGTGCTCGGTGTTGCGCTGCTCAATCTGCAAATGAGCCACAACCTGATGCAGTCCCTGGCTTACGGATTCGGCGCCGCAGTTGGCTTTTCCCTCGTCCTGTTGCTGTTCGCCGGACTGCGCGAGAGACTGGATCGCGCCGACGTGCCGGCGCCGTTCCAGGGCGCTGCGATTGCGCTGGTAACGGCCGGACTCATGTCGCTGGCCTTTATGGGCTTTGCGGGACTCGACTGAGCCGCGTGGTTATGGAGGGGATAACGGCAATACTGGCGCTCGGTATTCTGGCGGCCCTGCTCGGCCTGGTACTCGGTCTCGCCGCTCGCAGCATTCGTGTCGAGAGCGACAAGGTGGAGGAGCAGATCGACGCGTTGCTGCCGCAGACTCAATGCGCACAATGCGGATATCCGGGCTGTCGCCCCTATGCCAAAGCAATAGCCGAGGGTGAGGCAGACATCAACCTTTGCGCACCCGGTGGCGACGCCGCAATCCGCGCGTTGGCCGACCTGCTCGGGCGCGAGGTAAAGCCGATGGCGCACGATGTCGATCCCGAGGAAAGTGCAGTCGTTGCGGTCGTGGACGAACCCCGGTGCATTGGTTGCACACTGTGCATTCAGGCGTGCCCGGTGGATGCTATCGTTGGCGCGCCAAGGCAGATGCACACCGTCATAGCAGCCGAATGCACAGGCTGCAAACTCTGCCTGCCGCCCTGCCCGGTCGACTGTATCGATCTTGCGCCGCTTCCGCCGGCGGACAACGGATCGGCCTGGGCGCGCCCCGACGCGCGTACAGCCACCGCATGAGGTCGCAGCGGCGATGAACCCGACACGCATTGCAGTCACTCCCGGCCGGTTCCATGGTGGCCTCAAACTCGATGGCCATCGCAAGCTCGCCAGCGGAAAACCTATCACTCCGCTGCCACTGTCCGAACGGTACTTTCTGTGGCTCGCACAACATTATGGCGACGCCGCACTACCGTGCGTTTCGGTCGGCGAACGGGTCCTGCGCGGACAGGTCGTGGCGCTACAGGAGGGCCAGCGTGGTACGCCGATACATGCGCCGACCTCGGGGATCGTGCGCGGCTTTCAGGATCTGCCGGCGCCAGCCGCGGATTCGTCCAGTGCCAGCATGCTCGTCATCGAGAGCGACGGAGAGGACCGGGCCTGCACCGATTTGAGCGGGTTGGCCGAGTGGGACTGCGCAGCACCTGAAACCCTGGTCGAGCGCATCGCACAGAGCGGCATCGTGGGACTCGGCGGCGCGGTATTCGCTACCGCGGCCAAAATCGCGCGAGCTGAGGCCGGCGTGACGCTGATCCTCAACGGTGCTGAGTGCGAACCCTACATCAGTTGTGACGACGGGCTGATGCGCGAGCGTGCCAACAGTATTATTGGCGGCGCTCAGATTCTGCTGCGAGCGCTTGGCAGCAGCGATTGCATCATTGCGATCGAACGCGACAAGCCCGAGGCCATCGCCGCGATGGAAGTGGCCCTTCGCGACGCTGGCGACGAGCGCTTCCGTCTGGAGCGCATCTTCAGCCTGTACCCGGCCGGCGGCGAGCGGCAATTGATCGAAACACTGACGGGGCGCCAGGTTCCGCGTGGCGGTCTGCCGCAGGATATCGGACTGGTATGCATCAACGTCGGCACGGCGGCCGCCATCCGTCACGCCGTGTGCGAGGGCCGACCGCTGACGTCCCGAGTGACAACGGTAACCGGGCCGGTGTTGGGCGCGCCGGGCAATTTCGACGTGCGCATCGGCACGCCGGTGCGGGAACTGATCGCCGCGGCCGGCGGCTGCAACGACCCCAAGGCGCGCCTGATCATGGGCGGACCCATGATGGGAATCCCTTTGCGCGACGATCGCGTGCCTGTCATCAAGGCGATGAACTGCCTGCTGGCACTGCCCGAGAGCGCGCTCGCCGATGGCCGCGACCAGCGCCCGTGCATCCGTTGCGGAGAATGTGCCGAGGTTTGTCCGGCGCGGCTCCTGCCGCAGCAGATGTACTGGGAACTTCGCGATGAGCGCTTCGAACCGGCACGCAAATTCGGGCTCGATGCCTGCATAGAATGTGGATGCTGCGACGTCGTATGCCCGAGTCATCTGCCGCTGACGCGGTATTTCCGCTGGGGCAAGGGCCAGTTGCACCGGCAAACCGTCGAACGCGAACGTGCCGAGCATGCACGGCAACGATTCGAGGCACGCAATGCCCGTATCGGGCAACAGAAGGCACAGCGCGAGGCGCGCCTGGCCGCCAAGCGCGAGGCGCTGGAGAAAGCCCGCTCAGATGGTAATCGCGGCGCCGCTATCGATGAGATCATTGCGCGCAAAAAGAGCTCGACTGCCGGCAACGACGATTCGGGACAGACCGGCTGATGTCGGTAGCGGCAACCGCGGCACCGTTTTTGCGCCCGCCTGCCGGTGTCACCCAGGTGATGGCCAGAGTCTTGCTCGCCCTGTGCCCGGCCACACTTGCCCACATCTGGTACTTCGGTCCGGGCATCGCGATCAACATGGCCATTGCTGCCTCGGCATGCATCGGCAGCGAGGCATTGATACTGCGATTGCGGCAACGCCCGATTGGCGCGTCACTCGGCGATCTGAGCGCGGTCGTCACGGGCGTGTTGCTCGCCTTCTGCATACCACCGCTGACCCCGTGGTGGATCACGGCGTGTGGCAGCGTCTTTGCGATCGTATTCGCCAAACAACTTTACGGCGGTCTGGGCTTCAATCCGTTCAACCCGGCGATGGCCGGCTACGCAGTGATACTCATTTCGTTTCCGGTTGAAATGACCCGCTGGCTGGCGCCGCGTCAACTGACCGAGACCATGCCGGGGTTTCCCGCCTCACTGGCGGCCATCCTCAGCGGCAAACCACCCGGTGCACCCACCTGGGACGGCATGACAATGGCGACACCGCTGGACTTCGCCAAAACCGAGATTGCGCGACTGCAGACCATGCCGGAAATACGGGCCGATGTGATGTTTGGCGATTTTGCCGGGCTCGGCTGGGAGTGGATTGCAAACTGGATTGCCATAGGCGGCATCTGGATGATCTACAAGGGTGTCATCCGCTGGCACATCCCGGTTGCGATGCTGGCGAGTCTCAGTCTCTGCGCCTTTGTCTTCTGGATCGCGGATCCCGGCAAGTTTGCCTCTCCGGGGTTCCATGTATTTGGTGGCGCCGCCATGCTCGGCGCTTTCTTTATTGCGACAGATCCGGTCTCAGCCGCTACCACCATTCGCGGCAGAGTCATCTATGCCGCGGGTATCGGTGTGCTGACTTACGTCATCCGCACCTGGGGCGGTTACCCGGACGGGATTGCCTTCGCCGTATTGCTGATGAACCTGTGCGTGCCGTTGATAGACCGCTATACCCGCCCGAGGATTTACGGCGATGGCAGCTGAAAACGCCGGCAAAAGCGGTCTTGCCGGGGCACTCGGCACAGCGCTGATTCTCGGCCTCGCTACCGCCGTCGCCGTGGGTTTCCTTGCATTGACCCACAGCTCTACCGCCGAACGCATTGCGGCAAACGAGCGCGCGTTCATCCTGCGCAATCTCGATGATCTGCTGCCGCGCTCGGATTATGACAACGACCCGTTGGCGGACATTGTTTACGGTTTTGCTCCGGAACTGCTTGGCCGCGACCAAGCCTCAGCCATCTGGCGGGTCCGCCGCGACGGCCGACCCGTTGCGGCGGTGCTGCAGCCAATCACGCCACACGGCTACAGCGGAGATATTGCACTGTTGGTTGCCGTCGCGGCGGATGGCACCCTGCTCGGGGTCCGGGTCACGTCGCATCGTGAGACACCGGGGCTCGGAGATGCCATCGAGCGTCGCCGCAGTGACTGGATTCTCGCCTTCGACGGGCGCTCCCTGGGCGACCCCGGCAGCGAGGGGTGGGCCGTGCGCCGCGATGGCGGCATCTTCGACGAGTTCACCGGCGCGACCGTCACCCCACGCGCGGTGGTCAGTGGCGTTCACAAGGCTTTACAATATTTTGCACTCAACGAAGAGCAAATATTCGCTGCCCCCACTGGCAGCACCCTGGAACCGATTCGTCCAGCCGAGCCCGATCCATGAGTACACATGATTATCGCCAGACATTTGCCGACGGTCTGTGGCATCAGAACGCCGGCGTTGTGCAGCTGCTTGGCCTGTGCCCTTTGCTTGCGGTCACGACAAGCCTGATCAACGGGCTGACACTGGGCCTCGCAAGCACCCTCGTAATGCTTGGCGCAAGCGTTTCGGTATCGCTTGCGCGTCACCACATTCCCCGCGAGATTCGCCTGCCCGTCTTTGTCCTGGTCATCGCCGCATTTGTCACTGCTGTCGATATGCTGATGAGCGCCTACATGGATGGTCTGCACCGGGTGCTGGGCATTTTTGTGCCGCTGATCGTCACCAATTGCGCGATCATCGGCCGGGTCGAGGCGTTCGCATCACGCCAGCCAGTACTGCCCGCCGCAGCCGATGCTGTTGCGACCGGCCTCGGTTTCACCGCCGTTCTCGGCAGTCTCGGCGCACTGCGCGAACTGATCGGTTTTGGCCGCATTCTTGGGGAATTGAACCCCGCCGGCCCGGCCTCGCACGGAGGCCTGTTGATTGCGATACTGCCACCGGGAGCATTCATTGGCCTGGCCCTGCTGGTGGCGCTGAAAAACTATCTCGACCAGCGTCGTGCCCGCGGCCGGGAGGCTTCCAGCGCCGCCATTGTCGAAAGCGGCGCGGCGTGATCGCACAGTTGGCCGCATGAACAAGGCACGCAGGATCGAGATATTTTCGCGATGGCGGGCGGCGAACCCGCACCCCACGACTGAACTCGTCTATGCGACGCCATTCGAATTGCTGATTGCGGTCATTTTGTCAGCCCAGGCGACGGACAAGAGCGTCAATCTCGCCACAGCCGGGTTGTTTAGCGTTGCAGCGACTCCACGCGCCATGCTGGCGCTGGGACTGGAGGGTGTCCGCAAACACATTCGCACCATCGGGCTGTTCAACACCAAGGCTCGCAACGTCATTGCCACCTGCGAGATTCTCGAGCAGCGCCATGGCGGCGAAGTACCGCGGACGCGAGCAGAACTCGAAGCATTGCCCGGCGTTGGCCGCAAGACCGCCAATGTCATCCTCAACACGGCATTCGGCGAGCCCACCATCGCGGTCGATACGCATATTTTCCGCGTCGCCAACCGCACCGGTATCGCGCCGGGAAAAACTGTGCTGGAGGTCGAGAAACGACTCCTCCGCCTGGTCCCCGATGAATTCAAACTCGACGCCCACCACTGGCTGATCCTGCACGGGCGCTACGTTTGCGTCGCTCGCAAACCGAAATGCGGCGAATGCATGATCGCGGATCTATGCGAATACAAGCACAAAAATGTCGCGACGGCGCAGAGTTCACGCCGCAACGCCACGAACGGGCGCGAGAGGCAACGCAGCTGATGTTTTTCAGCGACGACCGCGCGGAGTTGCGGCAACGCTACATCGATGCCTGGCGCAAGGCGCGGTCCGGCCAGCCGCTCGAACCGCTGGAACACCAGATCGCGGAGGTTGTCGAGGCACATCCCGAATACCAGGCGGCGCTCGAGCGCGGCCCTGCGGCAGCGGAGGCGGAATACCCGCCCGAGGCCGGCGCAACCAATCCGTTTCTGCACATGGGGCTGCACCTTGCCGTGCGCGAACAGATCAGCACGGATCGCCCGCCCGGGATCAACGCGGTTTTTTCCGCGCTGTGTAAAAAAACCCTCGACCCGCATGAGGCCGAACATGCAATACTTGAATGCCTTGCTGAAACGCTCTGGGAGTCGCAGCGTCAGGCGGTCGCCCCCGACGAACGCTCTTATCTCGCTCGGTTGCGGAATTTGCTCGATCAATCCACGCCATTGTAATAATTGGCCGTGATCCCCGGTCTAAAGTGACAGAATCCATGAACAGAGCCGGCGGAGGCCACGTGAAAAGTTCGGAGCATCGTTCCTATGCGGTCAGCGGCGCCGGCCTCGGGTTGCGGCGCAGCTTTATGGACGCGATGCGTAAGACACCCCCGGCCGGCGTCGACTTTTTCGAGGTCGCGCCCGAGAACTGGATTCGCATTGGCGGCGCGCTGAAAAAGAAATTTCGATTCTTCACCGAGCGTTACCCTTTCGTAACTCATGGCTTGTCGCTTTCTCTGGGAGGCCCGCATCCGCTGGACGAAAGCATGCTGCACGAGATCAGGGATTTTCTCGACGAGCACAATGTCAGGATTTACAGCGAACATCTGAGTTACTGCGCCGATGACGGTCATCTCTACGATTTGATGCCAATCCCGTTCACGACCGAGGCGGTGACTTATGTCGCCGCCCGGATCCGCCGCGTGCAGGACATCCTGGAACGGCGTATCGCCATTGAGAATGTCTCGTATTACGCCGCACCGGGCCAGGAAATGGACGAGGCGGCATTTGTATGCGCGGTGTTGGAGGAGGCCGATTGCGATCTGCTGCTCGACATCAACAACATCTATGTCAACAGCATCAATCATCGTTACGACCCACTCGAATTCCTGCAGCGGATGCCGGCGCGGCGCATCGCCTATCTGCATGTTGCCGGGCACTATGTCGAAGCTGAAGATCTGCGGGTAGACACCCATGGCGCCGACGTGTGCGATCCGGTGTGGAGTCTGCTCGGGTCGGCCTACCGCCGGTTCGGTATTATTCCAACGCTGCTCGAACGCGACTTCAACATCCCGCCGATACCGGAGCTGCTCGACGAGTTACAAAAAGTGCATGCGCTGCAGTCAGTGCAGGTTGCAGGAATTGCGCAGCATGGCTGAGCGACAGGACTTTCGGGAACTACAGCGAGAATTTGCGGCGCATATCCGCGACCCGAAAAATGCGCCGCCGCCCAAGGATGTCGAAGACCGCCGCATGGCGATCTACCGTGATTTGTTTTTCAACAATGTCGCCGGCCTGCTGGCAGGTACGTTTCCGGTTTTGCGCCGCATCCTCGGCGAGGACGACTGGCGGCAACTCGTCCGCGACTATTTCTCAGTGCATCGCTCACGCACACCCTACTTTCTCGAAATGCCACAGGAATTTCTCGAATACCTGCAGAACGAGCGCGGCCAGCGCGACAACGACCCCGATTGGCTTCTGGAGCTCGCGCATTACGAATGGGTCGAGCTGGCCCTCGCGGTATCCGAAGAGGAGCCGGACTGGAGTGCAATCGACCGCGACGGAGACCTGCTCCGGCAACCCCCGGTGCTGTCACCGCTGGCATGGCCGCTGAGCTATCGTTATCCGGTGCACCGCATCGGACCCGAATTCCAGCCCGCGACCGCTCCCGGGTCGGCGACATTTCTGGTCGTATATCGAGGCCCCGACGACAAAGTCGGGTTTATGGAAGTCAATGCCGTCACTGCGCGGTTACTGGAACTGATGCAAAGCGATGATCAGCGCAATGGCGAGAACCTGCTGGCCACGATCGCGACGGAACTCGGCCAGTCAGCGGACGAGCATTTTCTGGAGGCCGGGCGCCAGGCACTGGCCGAACTGCGCGACCGGCACATATTGCTGGGTACACGCCGCCCCCAGTCATCGAAGTAAATCAGATCCGGGAAAAACGCATGCTGGAATTCACCAACCGCCTCCAGGACCTCCTGGACGCGACAGGAAAACTCGATTTTCTGGGACCGCTGGCACTTCGTCTCTACCTGGTCCCGGTTGTCTGGGTCGCCGGCATGAACAAGTTCAGCGGGTTTGACAACGTCGTCGCCTGGTTTGGCAACCCGGACTGGGGGCTGGGCCTCCCTGCTCCCGCGCTGATGGCGTTTCTCGCCACCGCAACCGAGGTCGTCGGAGCTGTGCTGTTGCTGTTCGGTTTGGCGACGCGCTGGATCTGTATCCCCCTGATGGCGACGATGATTGTCGCGGCCACGACCGTCCATTGGGACAATGGCTGGCAGGCAGTGCACGACGCAAAAAGCCCGTTCGCCAGTCAATTTGCCGGTGGGTTCGAAGCCGAGGACGCGGCCGCAGCCGGAGAGCGTTTGCAGCAAGCCAAAGCGATCCTCGAGGAAAATGGCAACTATGACTGGCTGACCGAGTCAGGCTCGTTCGTGATCTCGAACAGCGGGATCGAATTTGCCGCCACCTATTTCGTGATGCTGCTCGCGCTGTTTTTTATCGGCGGCGGAAGAATCTTCAGCGTCGATTACTGGATCGAAGAGCGCTTCAGAAGCTAGCCCCACAGCCAGCCGACTGACTCATTTTCTCTTCGGCGCATAGAGATCGGTAATCGTTCCCTCGAACATTTCGGCGGCCAGTGCCACGGTCTCGGACAATGTCGGATGCGGATGGATCGTCAATCCGATATCGGCCGCATCGCAACCCATTTCGATAGCCAGCCCGACTTCGGCGATCAGATCACCCGCATTGGTTCCAACGATACCGGCGCCGATCACGCGTTCGGTTTTCGGATCGAACAAAATCTTGGTGAAACCCTCGTCGCGCCCGATTGCCAGTGAGCGGCCACTTGCCGCCCAGGGAAAGACCCCTTTCTCAAACGCGATACCCTGCTCACGCGCATCGAGCTCTGTCACCCCGACCCAGGCAACCTCAGGATCGGTGTATGCAACTGACGGGATCACGCGCGCATCGAAGGCGCGTTTCATTCCGGCCGCGACCTCCGCTGCAACCCGCGCCTCGTGGGTAGCCTTGTGCGCCAGCATCGGATTGCCGCAAATATCGCCGATAGCAAAGATATGGCTGACGTTGGTACGTTGCTGTTTGTCCGCCGCGATAAACCCGCGTTCATCGACACTGACGCCGGCATTTTGCGCTGCGATACTGTTACCATTTGGACGCCGGCCTACTGCAACCAGGACTCGGCCGAACACCCGCGGCTCAGGCGCATCGTCGCCCTCGAAACTAACTCGCAGACCTTCGTCGAGTGCCTCGATCGAGCTGACCTTGACACCTAGGAGAATGCGCTCGTAACGTTTTTCGATCCTTTTTTGCAGTGGCCGCACGAGATCCGGATCACAGCCGGGCATCAGTTGTTCGGTCAGCTCGACGACCGTCACACTGACGCCGAGAGCGTCATACACCGTTGCCATTTCGAGACCGATAATTCCGCCACCAATCACTAGCAGGCTATCCGGCAACTCCTCGAGTTCCAGCGCCGCGGTCGAATCCATCACCCGTGGATCATCGGGCAAGCCCGGCAGCATCAGCGGCTCGGAGCCGGCGGCGATGATGCACTGTTCGAATTTGAGCAGCCGGGTCCCGTCAGCGCCGCTGACAGACAGATGATGCGCGTCGACAAACCCGGCCTCACCCCGCAGCACCCTGACTTTTCTCTTGCGGGCGAGTCCATCCAGGCCACCGGTCAGTTTCGCCACCACGTCGTTTTTCCATCCACGCAGCGCGTCCGTGTCGATAGCGGGCTCGCTGAATCGAATCCCGTGAGCCGCCATCGCATTGGCATCCTCAATGACTTTTGCTGCATGCAACAGTGCTTTCGAAGGGATGCAGCCGACATTGAGGCAGACACCGCCAAGGGTTGGCCAGCGTTCGATCAAAACCACATCGAGACCGAGATCCGCGGCACGGAACGCCGCGGTGTAACCGCCCGGTCCGGCACCGAGAACAGCCAGCGCGCACGAGAGATCGGCGCCGCCGTCGTCCGGCGAACTGTGCGGGCGATTCTGCAGCTGCATCGGCGATCCGGTCCCGGTCGCCGGCTCGGATTGCGACCCGGCCCGATCCTGATGCTGATCGCTAACCCGAAGTTGGAGGACCACATCGCCGGCCGATACCTTGTCGCCGACGCGGATTTCGATTTTCTCAACTACGCCGGCAAACGGCGCCGGCACGTCCATCGCGGCCTTGTCGGTCTCAAGGGTGAGCAACGGCTGATCGACAGAGATCTCGTCGCCCTCGTTCACCAGCACTTCGATGACATCCACGTCACTGAAGTCACCGAGCTCGGGAATGAGGATTGGCTTTATGTCACTCACGGGATCGCCTCGAGCAGACCGTCCACATCCGCGAGCGCATCTGCCAGCGCGCGGGTAAACCGCACCGCCGCGGCACCGTCGATTACGCGGTGATCATAGGAAAGCGATAGCGGCAGCATCAGACGCGGCAACCACGCTCCCTGCTCGTAGACAGGAGTCATCGTCGAACGCGACACCCCGAGAATCGCGACTTCAGGCGCATTGATAACGGGAGTAAAGGCCGTGCCACCGATACCACCGAGGCTCGACACAGTAAAGGTGCCACCCTGCATTTCGTTCGCGCTGAGCTTGCCATCGCGCGCCTTCGCACTGAGCGATGCCAGTTCCTCGGCCAGTTCATAAACATCCTTTTTATCAGCGTCGCGGATGACCGGAACCATCAATCCGTTCGGCGTATCGGCGGCAAACCCGATATGGCAATACTGTTTGAGCACGAGGCTCTGGCCGTCCTCATGCAGGGACGAGTTGATCACCGGAAACCGCATCAGGGTCTGCGCGCAAGCCCGCATGATGAACGCAAGCGGCGTCAGCCGCAGTCCACGCGCCGCGGCGGCGCTCTTCAGCTTGGCGCGCCTGGCCTCCATATCGGTAATATCCGCCTCGTCGAACTGGGTAACGTGCGGGATATTGACCCAGCTCGCGTGCAAACGCGGCCCGGAAATCTTTTGAATACGGGATAATGGCTCGACTGTCACCGGCCCGAAGCTGGCGAAATCGACTTTTGCCACTTCGGGCAAGCCGGCTGACGGGCCGCGCTGTAACTGCTCTTTGACCCAGGCTTTAACGTCGTCCCGCGTGACCCGTGCTTTGGCGCCGGTACCCTTGACCTGGCCGAGATCGGCGCCGATTTCGCGGGCAAATTTGCGCACCGACGGACTCGCATGAACCTGGCTAAAGGACTTCTCGTCAATTCGCGGCAAGCCAGCACGCGGGCCCGGCGACACGCCGGTCGGCGCCTTCGGCAACGCCTCTTTAGCCGCCGCTGGCGCGGTCGCGGGCTTCGCCGCGTGCACCGGCTGCACATCGGCGGCCAGCACCAGCCCGTCATCCGCAACCTCGAGGATCGCGATCAAGTCGCCCTCCGAAACCTTGTCGCCCGCGCTTACCCTCAGATCGCGCAGCCGCCCGGCAACCGGCGACGGCACATCCATCGTCGCTTTTTCCGTTTCGAGCGTAATCAGCGCAGTCTCGCGCGCGACGGTATCACCCGCCGCCACCAGGACCTCAATGACGTCGACGTCGGCAAACTCACCAATATCCGGCACCCGAATCTCGCGCAGCGCGGGAACCGGCTGGGTACGCTCAATCGCTTCCCCGGCGTCGCCGGCGACGGCTTCATCGGCCGCCGCGGGTTGCGGCTCTTCTTGCTGAGCGCCGTGCTCATTGCCCCGCTTGTCGGCGCCATGACCGGCTTCGGGTTGCCCCCGTGCGGCAGCCACTCGAAGCACCAGGATCGGATCCCCCGCGGAAACCGTGGCGCCGGCCGCCACGGCCAGCGAAACGACTTCCCCGGCATCGGGTGAGGGAATATCCATCGTCGCTTTGTCGGTCTCGAGCGTAATAAGCGGATCTTCTTTGACAACGCGATCACCCGGTTTGACCAGGATGTCGATGACATCGACATTCTGAAAGTCACCGATATCCGGGACCATCACTTCGAGTTCGCGCATCAGCTCCTTTCCTCCACCACGTCCGCGGACATCACGACTAGCGACTGACCGGATCCGGCCGCTCCGGATCCACGCCCAGGCGATCGATCGCCTCGTTAACCGTTGCCACGTCGATCTTGCCTTCGTCCGCAAGCGCTTTCAGCGCCGTCACAACGATATGATTGCGATTGACCTCGAAATACTCACGCAGCGCGGCGCGGGTGTCGCTACGGCCATAGCCGTCGGTGCCGAGTACGACATAGTTGCCGCGTACCCACGGCCGGATCTGATCGGGAACAAGGGCCATATAATCGCTGGCTGCGATAAACGGCCCCTCGCGATCGCCCAGACATTCGCTGACATAGGTTTTGCGTTGCGACTCCTCCGGGTGCAACCGGTTCCAGCGATCGGTGCTGAGTCCTTCTCGCCGCAGCTCGCTGAAACTGGTGACACTCCAGACGTCTGCCGGGACGCCGAAATCCCGCTCGAGTATTTCCGCCGCGGCAATCACCTCACGAAGAATCGTGCCTGAGCCGAGCAATTGCGCCCGCACCCGGCCCTTGCCGCCAATCTGCAGCAGGTACATGCCATTCAGTACTCCCTGCTCGACGCCCGGCGGCATCGCCGGCTGGCGATAGTTTTCATTCATGCAGGTGATGTAATAAAAGACGTTCTCCATCTCCGCATACATCCTCCGCATTCCATCCTGGACGATAATGGCCAGCTCGTAAGCATAGGCCGGGTCGTAGCCGATGCAGTTTGGAATCGTCGAGGCGAGGATATGGCTGTGGCCATCCTGATGCTGCAGGCCTTCGCCTGCCAGGGTGGTGCGCCCGGCGGTACATCCGATGAGAAATCCTCGCGCCTGCATATCACCGGCCGCCCATGCGAAATCCCCGACACGCTGGAAGCCGAACATGGAATAGAACATGTAGAAAGGCACCATGTGTACGCCGTGGTTGGCATAGGAGGTACCCGCCGCGGTCCACGAGCTGATTGCACCGGCTTCGTTGATGCCCTCTTCCAGCATCTGCCCGGTCTTGTCCTCCCTGTAATACATCAGCTGATCGGCATCTTGGGGGGTATAAAGCTGCCCCACCGAGGAGTAGATGCCGAATTGCCTGAACAACCCTTCCATGCCAAAGGTCCGCGCCTCGTCCGGAACGATCGGTACGATATGGCGGCTTACATTGCGATCACGCAACAGCACGGTAATTATTCGAACCAGCGCCATCGTGGTCGAAATCTCGCGATCACCACTGCCCTCGAGCTGGGTCTTGAATGCCTCGAGCGGCGGGACCGTGAGCGGCTGGATTTTGTGACGGCGCACAGGAAGAGAACCGCCGAGACGTGCACGACGCTCGAGCAGGTACTCCATTTCCTCGCTCTTCTCCGGTGGTTTGTAGAACGGAACCTTGTTGATTTCCTCGTCCGAAATCGGGATTCGAAACCGGTCGCGATAGTAGCGCAGCGCCTCGTCGTCGAGTTTCTTTTGCTGGTGAGCGATATTGAGGCTTTCACCGGAAGCACCCATACCGAACCCCTTGACCGTTTTCGCCAGAATCACCGTTGGCTGGCCTTTGTGGCTTGCAGCCGCCGCATAGGCAGCGTGCACTTTGAAAGTATCGTGACCGCCACGATTCAGTCGCCAGATGTCGTCATCCGACATATTCGCGACCATCGCCTTCAGCTCCGGATACTTGCCAAAGAAATTATCGCGGGTATAGCCGCCGCCCTTGGCCTTGAAATTCTGATACTCGCCGTCGAGACATTCCTCCATGCGCCGCCGCAACAGTCCCTGATCGTCGCGCGCCAGCAACGAATCCCAGCGCGATCCCCAGAGAACCTTGATGACGTTCCAGCCGGCGCCAAGGAATGCGGCCTCGAGTTCCTGAATGATCTTGCCATTGCCACGTACCGGCCCGTCGAGCCGTTGCAGATTGCAATTAATGACAAAAACCAGATTATCGAGACCCTCCCGCACCGGCATCGTCAGCGCTCCCATCGATTCCGGTTCGTCCATCTCACCGTCCCCGAGAAAGCACCAGACCTTCTGGTCGCTGGGACGGATGATGTCGCGGTGTTCGAGATAACGGCAAAACCTCGCCTGGTATAGCGCCATTAGCGGACCAAGACCCATCGACACCGTGGGAAACTGCCAGAAGTCCGGCATCAGCCAGGGATGCGGGTAGGAGGAAAGTCCCTCGCCGTTGACCTCCTGGCGAAACCGATTCAGCTGCTGCTCGCTGAGACGTCCTTCCAGGTACGCGCGGGCGTAGATACCCGGCGCGGAGTGACCCTGGATAAAAACCATGTCGCCGGGATGGTCGGCGCTCGGAGCCCGCCAGAAATGATTGAACCCCACCTCATAAAGCGTCGCCGACGATGCATAGGTTGAAATGTGCCCACCGAGTTCAGCGCTGCGCCGGTTTGCCTGGACCACCATGGCCATGGCATTCCAGCGAATATAGGCCTCGATGCGCCGTTCCAGCGCGCGGTCACCCGGGTACGCCGGCTGCTGGACTGTCGCAATCGTATTCAGATAAGCCGTATTCGGACGGAATGGCAGGTACGCGCCAGACCGGCGCGAGTGGTCAATCAGGCGGTCGAGTAAAAAATGAGCACGTTCCGGGCCATGCGCCCGCAACACGGAATCGATCGACTCCAGCCACTCCTGTGTTTCGTCGGGATCGATGTCGTCGAATCTTGCAATGTCTGCCATGAAGGAATGCCCGCTTTTGCTGCGTAGATTTCGGGATAGCGGTGGTGATTCGCAACGACGCTCCTGCTACGATGGAGACCGCTGTGATCCCACAGTCGTTTGTATTCTCGATTAGTAGGCTTCGCTATCATCGATGTTTAGATTTTTCTGGTCAAGGCGCGGCCGATTTCGCGCCCGAGCGACCGGAACAGCGTGACCCAAGGGGAGACAATGGCGCTCGATCTGCCTGCGATGGAACTACCGACACCTATTCAACGCGTCGGTGATCTGACGCCCTCGTCGTTTCGCGGCCTCGAGGCCGCTGCAATTCTGTTACCGCCCTCACCCGCCGCCCGAGTCTGGAAACATCTGCCGGGTGGCGCCGAACTGCGCAAGTTCTGGAAACGCCGCACGGACAACCGCGCGTCCCCGCTCAGCCTTCTGTGCGGCGACATCTCCATCCACCTGATCGCCGTCGATGAGGGCGCCGACTGCTTCACCTGCCTCAACGCCGCGCGCAAGGTTATCGGCGCGGCACTGAAGTCGAACCCCGCAAGTCTGGGTCTCGGCGCTGCGGGCCACAGCAACCTGGCGGGAACCGCTACCGCGGACGCGTTGCTCGCCGCGGCCGCCGCAGCGGTTTTTCGCATGCCGGCATTCAAGTCGCAGCCTCACGCAGCAAATCGCCTGCGTCGCATTGCGCTCGTCGGTAATGACGAGCGCATCGACACCGCGAAAACGCTGGCCGCCGCGGCGGGCACGAATCTTGCCCGCTGGCTGACCGCGCTACCGGCCAACCGGCTCGATCCGAAATCCTATAAGTCGATCATTGGCCAACTCGCCAAAGCCGAGGACTGGGATTTCGAATATTTTGATCGCGCCAGGTTGCGGCGTGAGAATGCCGGAGCGTTTCTGGCTGTCGCCAACGGTTCGGTCGGCGCCGGCATCGCGCGCTTGCGCTATGTGCCGCAAGGGGCGAAGTCGCCGCCGCAACTGACCCTCGTTGGCAAGGGAGTCTGCTTCGACACCGGCGGCGTCAATCTGAAGCCTTTCAAATCGATGCAGGGGATGCAGGGCGACATGCAGGGCAGCGCCGTGGCGCTTGGCACGCTTCTGGCCTGCAGCCGGCTCGATTTTCCCTACCCGGTCGAATGCTGGCTTGCGATTACCGAAAACCTGATTGGTTCAGCCAGCTACAAGCCCAGCGATCTGATTACCGCCTCCAACGGCACGACAATCGAAATCGTTCATACCGACGCGGAAGGCAGAATGGTGCTCGCCGATACACTCCATCTCGCAACCCGGGAAAAACCCCCTGTCGTCATCGATTTCGCAACCCTGACCGGTGCCTGCTGCGTGGCGCTGACTACGCGCTACAGCGGCGTGTTCAGCAATCGGCCGGCTTTGCATGACGCGCTGATCACGGCCGGACGCACGAGCGGCGAGAGAGTCTGGCCATTCCCGCTCGACGAGGACTTCGATGAATTGCTCGAAAGCAAGGTCGCCGATATCCAGCAGTGCCCAGCCGGAAGCGAGGGCGACCACATCCTGGGGGCCCGGTTTTTGAGCCGCTTCGTCGCACCCGAATCGGCATGGATTCATGTCGACCTGAGCGCAGGTGAAAACAAGGGCGGCCTCGCCCATGTGCCGACTACCGTAACCGGTTTTGGCGTGCGCTTCGCACTGGATCTGCTCGAGTCCCCGGACATCGCGGCGGCGCTGGCAGCAAAATGAGCGCAGCGATGCTGACGATGGTCCGGCCAGACGACTGGCATTTGCATCTGCGCGATGGGCCCCAGCTTGCCAGCGTCGTCGGATATACCGCGCAAAGATTCGCTCGCGCCATCGTAATGCCCAATCTTCGCCCACCGGTGACGACTACGGCGCAAGCGCTTGCATACAAGGCGCGAATTCTTGCCGCATTGTCTGCGGATACGGCTTTCGAGCCTTTGATGACTCTTTATCTCACCGACAACACCACGCCTGAGATTATTGCCGATGCGGTAGCCAGCGAGGCCGTGCGAGGTGTCAAACTCTACCCCGCCGGCGCCACTACCAACTCGGATTCCGGGGTCACCGACCTCGCGCTGTGCGCGCCGGCGCTGGAGACGATGGCGGAGCTCGGCCTGCCGTTGCTGGTGCACGGAGAAGTCGTGGATGACGCCATCGACATCTTCGATCGCGAGCAGGTCTTCGTCGAAACGGTGCTGGATCCGCTGCTGCGGCGCTACCCGGACCTGCGCGTAGTGCTGGAGCACATCACAACCCGGCAGGCGGTCGAGTTTGTCCGCGCCGCGGGCGACAACGTTGCAGCAACAATCACGCCG
>Ga0316191_10000662_pt1 | contig 22672 bp, 20 predicted proteins | sample Eddworburr2cm_MG_FD_204928 | JGI IMG/M metagenome (GOLD analysis project Ga0316191, IMG submission 204928) | Coastal sediment microbial communities from Maine, United States - Eddy worm burrow 2 cm | ecosystem: Environmental > Aquatic > Marine > Coastal > Sediment | place: USA: Maine... | reverse complement strand
TAAATGGGAAAAAAGGGGCGCATTATATGCGTTTATTGAAAAATAAACTGTATTAATTTAGGGCTATACGGGTTTTATAGCTAAAAGCCGAAGAAAAACATGGGGTTAAAACAACAGTTCGGGAACACAGGGTGGCACAAGCTGCCTGTAGTTTTAGGCCATCTCAGGCCGAACCTTAGCCTTGCTGGCCTAGACTATTATACGATCTCGCGCGGCCTGGGCTCTCTCGGTATCACCAGCCTCATCACAAATTTTCGCCAGCTCTTCCAGGGCACGGACATTATCCTTATCGACTTCAAGGGCCTGCTCACAGTATTGGCAGGCCCTGTCATAATCACCCTGCTTCTGCGCAACCCTGGCCAGACCCAGAACAGCGTAAAGGTCATGATCAACCCTCAGGCTGGAGTTATAATGCTGCACAGCCTCATCCAGCCGTCCGAGTGATACCAGCGCATCACCGACTCGAGTCCACAATATCTGATTTTCTGGCTCCTGGTCCAGAATCTTTCCCCACCAGAAGACGGCTTTTTCGATATCCAGCTTGCCACGGAAACAGTCACCCATACCAAACAGCGCAAAGTTATTCCTGGGATCAAGCTCCAGGGCATTCTCATAATGATCCATTGCGCGATCATATTCTTTACGTCGGCGGTAGATATTACCGATCATGGTCATCAACACGACGTTGTGAGAGGTGTTCTTAGCTAACAGCTTCTCGAAACACTCCAGCGCTTTTTCATCGTTGTGCTGCGCATAATAAACATTGCCAAGACCGAGCAAAGCGAACGGGTCATATGGCTTGATGACCAGCGACTGCTCATAGAAATCGATCGCGTTCTCACTGTCATTCAGCTTGTGATAAGCATCTGCGATACGAACCATCACATGGCTGTCTTTGTTATTGATCTCGAGGTAACGCAGCCAGAAAGGGATGGCTGCCAGCGGCTGCTTCATTCCGCGACGCGCATCACCGGCACCACGCAGAGCAAAAATATTGTTCGCGTCTTTTTTCAGTACCGCATCATATTGTGCGCCAGATTCTGCAAAACGATTGAGCTTCCTATAGACGTCACCCAGACCAGAGAGCACGTACGGATTTTCCTCATCGATGCCTTTTGCTTCCAGGTATACTTTTTCAGCTTCTTCCAGCCGGCCAGCACGAAAAAGACGGCTACCTTTCTTGGATAATTCGATGACCGCTTTTTTAGATATTCCTGACATTTTTATTTATTTCGTTTTTTTAGACAACTCAAAGAACAAATCTTACAACGATAGTTCAGTAATTTATAGCGCATATTTGCGAGATTACACCCAGTTTATCTCAGAAGCCCGTTATCTCGTAGGTAACACCATTTTCAGAGCGGCCTGTTATACCACGCTGCGAACTAAAATACAGGCGTTTTCCATCTGGACTGAACGCCACACCGGCAATCTCCGACTGATCGTGACCCTCGAGCTGCACGATCGGATACAGACCGCCCTGATTGTCGAGCACCACGACCTGCAGGTCACCGCCATCTTCAGCGACGTAGATATCACCGGCCTGTGACACGGTAACATTATCAACCCCGGTAAGTACCGGTGTCAGGTAATCTGCTGCATCATACACTATCTCAAGTACTCGGCTCGTCGTATTGTATGACCACACCCGGTTATCGCCTTTACTTGTGAATATGATCCGACCATCGAAGTAAGCAACACCCTCGCCACCATCAAATGTTAGCGCCGAGGCTACCTGGTATCTCGTTGCCTGTAGCGATGCCTGTGGATCAGGCACCACAGACCAGTTCAACGTTTCCTGGCCAGCCGCCCTGACCGCCACTTCGAGTCTGCCGGCAGCAAGATCAGGGAACCCGTCACTACCAGGGCTATCTGCCGTAAAACGATAAAGGCAGCCATCTGGCTTGTCTTCTGTCAGGTACAGATGATTATGCTCCACGTCAAAGACAACCGCTTCATGGTTGAACACACCGAGTGCAGGGCGGACCACCGCTGGCGTCTGGCCATCGAGGTAACATTCCCAGACGAGGCCATCATCGACCTCTTCGCAGGACAACCAGCTGCCCCACGGGGTGGCGCCACCCGCGCAGTTGCGGCGGGTGTTCTCAAGGATTGGGTATGCATCCGTCACTTCGCCGTTCGCATTAAACACCAGTGCGCCCGCACCGCCGTTTGGCTGAACCTCGCTGTTCGACACATAGATCCAGCCGCCATCTTCTCTGCTGAAGCAGGCCCCGCCATCGGGTGCCGCATGCCACAGGTAACCCTGCCCTGATATTACCGGCTCTGAAGACCTGGCGATGATCCGCGAACGAAACCCGGCTGGCAGACGCACATCATTCTCATCGGCATCCAGCAGTACATTGCTCTGCTGGTTACTACAGCCGCCAAGAAGGGCATTTGACCAGACCGCGCCTGTACCATAGACACTGAGTCCGCACAGGCCATGTTTGAGAAATCTTCTTTTGGTTAGATCCACCATATGGGAACACCCCGGACAACTTCCTGACTATTTATAAATATTTTACAATCCATTTTTCGCTCGCGTAGAATATGCAGCCGATGTCACATATTAATACAAAGCACGCCTACCTGATCGATAGCAGTATATATATATTCCGTGGCTGGCACGTATACTCTGAAGACATCGTCGATAGTGAAGGCAATCCGAGTAACGCGGTATACGGTTTTACCGAATTCCTCCGCGAATTACTCGAACTCGAACAGCCGGAGTATATCGCCTGTGCATTCGATGCCAAACAGACCAACTCCTACCGTCGCGAGATATTTCCGGACTATAAGGCCAACCGCCCGCCTGCGCCTGTCGAACTGAAAAGCCAGTTCAAACATTGTCGTGACTTTTGCAGGGCAGCCGGGATTGCCGACTTCTCCAGTAATCGTTTTGAAGGTGACGACATCATCGGCACACTCGCGACAAGACTGCGCCAGGAGGGTTTCAGGATCACCATCCTCAGTGCCGACAAAGACCTGGCACAGTTACTCAAACCGGGGGACGTATGGTGGGACTATGCACGCAACAAGATACTGCATTATAAAGACGTGGAGAAGAGCTTTGGCGTCAAACCGGAACTGATAGCAGACTTACTGGCTTTAAGTGGAGACAAGGTCGACAATATTCCGGGAATCCCCGGCATCGGATACAAGATGGCATCCAACCTGCTGAAGAAATATCCAGGCGTAGAGCACATCCTGGAGAATATTGAAAAGATCTCTGAGATGAAATTTCGCGGTTCAAAACGTATCCAGACCCTGGTCGAGCAGCATCAGCATATACTGCCCATGACCAAACAACTCACCACTATCGTCACCGACGCAGAGTTCAAAGGACCTAAAACAGACTTACGCTGGCAGGGCATAAACGAAGACGCGATGATCACCATGTTTAACCGGCTGGATGCGGCACGCGGGAGGCGTGAGCGCTGGTATAGTTTACAATCCGCTTATTAAAATCTTTGATAATCCTGTTCAATAAACCATACGACGTGCTCTGCCAGTTCACCGATGAGCAGGGGCGCCAGACACTCGCCGACTTCATCAAGCAAAAGGGTGTATACGCTGCAGGCAGACTGGATCGTGATAGCGAAGGACTGGTTCTGCTCACCGACGATGGCAAACTACAGCACAGCATCACCGACCCGAAAAACAAGATGCAAAAAACCTACTGGGTTCAGGTCGAAGGCGAGATCACTGACGATGCGATCGAACAGTTAAAGAATGGCATAAAGCTCAAGGACGGATTAACCAGGCCAGCAAAAGCAAAAAAAATACCGCAACCGGAAACGCTATGGCAGAGGGTACCGCCGATCCGGGAACGCAGGAACATTCCGACTTCATGGATCGAACTCAGTATCACAGAAGGGCGCAACCGACAGGTCAGACGGATGACCGCAGCCACCGGCTTTCCAACCTTACGGCTCATCCGTTACAGCATCGGCGACTGGACCATCGCCAATATTGACAATGGTGCCAGCAGAACAGCCAGATAAATTCATTCAAAAACCAAGGGTGGGTATTTCAGAAGACTGTCGTAACATCTGTATCAGCTAAAAATATCACCGGTGAATAAATGACCCTATGATAAAAAAATCAGGGAAATAGCGTCAAGTAAACGAGTAGCTCTACTTGCAGGTAAAGAATCATTACAGGGTAGCAGTTATAAAGTGCTGGATGAACGTTCTCAGAACAACGTTTTAACTATTAAATTTAAAACGCTCTGCTAAGGAAACAGGCTACCTGAGCAGACCGATACCAGTGGCGACCTGCTCTTTTGTTAATCGACCATAGGTCTCACTTTCTGAAACCGTAACGGCACCAGCGACATCTATCCATCCGGCACCTTCGAGCCATCCAGGCAAGACCACACTGCCCTGATACCTTCTCGGAACGACATAACAATATCCACCTCGATACAGACAGTTGAACGCTTCATCGTGCGAGATCAACTGCTGCAGATAGTCCCAGGAAGATCCCGCATCAGAGAAACGTTTTACCGATAAAGGGTATTCAATTTCACCGTCATTATGTAACCAATGACTTCTTTCGATCGCAAACGAACGTTCACGGACGAAACCCTGAAAATGCAGGTGATTAACTGATGCGCCAGCTGCCAGGCTATTAAAACCAAGACCGAACCCGGGGAACACTTCTGCCAGTTTATCAGCCAGTGAACACACGTACTGGTGATCTGTCCACGTTAGCAGTTGAGAGCAGTTCTTTTCTGGTGATAACACAATTAGCAGGTGGTATTCTGAAAACGGAAACTTATTAAACAACACACGTGAGTTGACGCCCTCAAACTCACCTTCCCATAATATCTCTGGCTTCAGAAATGGTTTATTAAAATGAAACTTCGATCCATCATATGGCTGGTTTATAGAATTTAAAACCTGGGAGGAAGCACGTGCCGGGCGTAATCGGCGCATCGCGTTATACGTCACCTCCCAGCCTCCAACCACCCTGTTCTGCCAGACAGGGATATCCGATATCTCGAGTTCCAGCAACTGCTCGAATACCTCGATATCATCCTGTGTCGCATCGAGTTTTCCTGCGATGAAGTTATCTCTCAATACGAGGAAGGTTTTCTTCAGATCGCCTTCAAGTTCGCCCTGTAAAAATTGATCCTGATGACTGTTTGCCAACACCAGGATAAACGCCCCCAACTCATCATCGGACAGCATGCCTTTTAATCTGGCTACAAACAGTTGTTTGAACTGGTCTAGATCTTCAGCGATAAACATATATTATTTGAAAAACATTTGCCAAAGAGACGCAGAGAAAATATTAATGCTGGTTACGCCTTAGGCAAACCATTAAAACTGAGCGTCTCCGCGCCTCTGCGGTTAATAACTAGTTATGGAAAAACACTAAGGCATACTGCGTTTGCTGCGCAGCCATTTGGTGAGCGGCTCCCAGTCTTCCAGGTCCTGGTAGACCTGGGAAGGGGCCATTTCGAAGATGCCGATACCACGCTCTTCAGCACGGATATAATTTTGTGTGTCACGCAGGGTAGCCACATAGGGCAACTTCATCGACTTGATAAAATCATAGAGCTCAGAAAAAATGATCGTATTCTCACGAACACGGTTAGCGATGACGCCGATCTTCACTTCCTTGCGTGCAACCCGGCCATTCTTTTGCACCTCTTCCATATACTTGATGGCCGCACGCATATCGATGGGTGATGGCAGTACCGGAAATAGAATCGTTTCTGCTTTCTTCATCAACTGGCTCAGCTCTTTGCCGTGGGCACGAGCAGGAGCATCCATGATCAGGTAGTCGGTATCTTTCGGAACACGCAGCGGATCTTTGTGTGCGGCGAGACCTTCGATATGCGGCCATTGCTCACCACGCGCTTCCAGCCAGGCCATGCTGGATTCCTGTGGGTCATAATCTGCAAGCACGACCTTCTTACCCATCTCATAGGCGAAATAACTGGCCAGGTTAGTGGATATGGTACTTTTGCCGCAACCGCCTTTGGCGTTTAACACCAGTATCGTCCTCATTTTCATCCCCTGTTTTTTATACCGCTTAAATTGTAAACAATAGAAAAAATATTACACGATTTATTTTAGAAAATTTTAAAATATTAATCAGCGCACCAACATTAAGCGTGATGCACCAGCCTGTCACATTTTTTACATCATAAACAGTAACGAATATTTAACAAAAACTTCATAACTAATTGAAAATATATACGTTATATTTTTTATGCCACATTGGCATATTAATTGCTCATTTCACATACAGAACCATCAATCAGGACCAGGCTCCTGTGTAAATGAGATAAAGGAGAGCTTAATGATGTACTTTAAAACGCATATGATTGTGGCACTCACCATGTCCACCATCTTTACCATATTGAACATAATCGCTGTTACCTCGGGTACAGCAGAAGTTTTCTATCTGAACGTTGACCAGTTCATCAAAGACTTGATATAACGTACACAATTGTAAAAATTCACTCCAGCAGGAAAAAAGCCTCGATAATATATCGAGGCTTTTTTCCTGGAACGGACTGATTGAAACTGATTGTTCGCCTTTATCTAAAGGGTCTTGATACCCGCAATCAATTCAGCAACCGCTTTCTGTCCGTCGCCGTATAACATCTGCGTATTATCGGCATAGAACAGGTGGTTCTCAATACCGGAGAAACCGGCACCTTTACCACGCTTAATGACGATGACATTATGCGCATGATCCGCATCCAGGATCGGCATACCATAGATCGGACTATCAGGGTTTGTGCGAGCCACCGGATTGACCACGTCGTTAGCACCGATCACCAGGGCAACATCTGCGGTCGGGAATTCCGGATTGATCTCATCCAGATCCAGGATCTTGTCATAGTCGACACCGGCTTCAGCCAACAGTACATTCATGTGCCCAGGCATACGACCAGCCACCGGGTGAATAGCATATTTCACATCCACACCGCGTGCTTCGAGAAGGTCCTGCATCTCTTTTAACTTATGCTGGGCCTGCGCTACCGCCATACCGTAACCCGGCACGATGATCACTTTCTGCCCATAAGCCATCATGATAGCGGCATCCATTGCCTGGATCTCTTTCATACTGCCTTCGATATCTTCTTCTGCCGCTGCACCACCGTCGCTGCCGAAACTGCTGAACAGTACGTTGGATATCGGGCGGTTCATGGCTTTTGCCATCAGCTGGGTCAACAGGGTACCGGAAGAACCTACCACGGTTCCTGCGATAATCATCGCCGCGTTGTTAAGCACGAAACCTTCGAACGCGACCGCAAGACCGGTCAGGGCATTGAACAATGAGATCACGACAGGCATATCGGCACCGCCGATCGGCAGCGTCACCATGACACCGAGAACGATAGACAGTATGAAGAATATGACGACATACTCAAAACTTACCGGGGTGCCAGTTGCTACCAGGTAACCGAATACACAGACTGCGGCAAACAGCGCGATATTCATCACCTGGTGCAGAGGCAGACGCAAGGTCTTTTTCATGATGCCCTGCAGCTTGGCAAAAGCGATCGCGGAACCCGAGAATGATACGGCACCGATCACCGCACCAAGTACCGCCAGGACCTGTACCGTCAGGCCGTGGCTCTCAGCACCGGCAGATAATTTAACCAGCTCGACCGCCGCGATAGCAGCAGCCGCTCCACCACCCATGCCGTTATACATGGCGATCATCTGCGGCATATCAGTCATCGCAACGCGTTTTGCTGAGATATAGGCCACTGCAGAACCGACGATGATCGCGACCAGCATCAGCTGCAGGTTAATACTGCCGATATCCAGTGTGATCTGCGGCGCACCGAAAGTAGCGACGGTAGCTACGAACATGGCGATACCTGCCCAGACGATACCGCGATGCGCGGTCACCGGTGATGACATCTGTTTCAGGCCGATGATAAATACTGCAGCGGTAACAAAATAAACGGCGTCAATAAGTAAATTCATTATTGCGCTCCTTCATTTTTTGGCTTCGCTGTATGGAACATATCCAGCATACGAACCGTTGCCACGTAACCGCCGACAGCATTTCCAGCGGCCATCGCTACCGCGATAAAGCCGATAGTCAACTCAAGCGCACCTTCAGCATTGCCCATGACGATCATGGCACCGACAACTACGATACCGTGGACAAAGTTGGATCCTGACATCAGCGGGGTATGCAGGATAACCGGTACACGGCTGATCACTTCATAGCCGGTAAAGGCTGAAAGCATGAATATATATAACGCGGGTAGACCTTCAATCATTATTCTGCACCACCTGATTTGTATTGTTCGTGCACGATGGCGCCATCACGTGTTAAGACACAACCCGCGATGACATCATCTTCAAAATCCAGTTCCAGATTTCCGTCTTCAGAGATAAACGGAGACACCAGGTTAAACAGGTTCTTGGCATACATCTCACTGGCATGGATCGGCAACTCACCAGCAACGTTTAACGGGCCATGAATAGTGACACGATCTTTATATTCAAAGGTTTCACCGGGTTTGGTCAGCTCACAGTTGCCGCCGCCCTCTGATGCGAGATCCACGATCACCGAACCGGTTTTCATATCTTCGACCATAGCTTCAGAGATAATTTTTGGTGAAGGACGCCCAGGGATAGCCGCGGTACTGATGATGACATCGGCCAACGCGATATGCTTCGCCAGCACATCCTGCTGCTGTTGTTTTTCTTCGTCGGTCAACTCACGCGCATAACCACCTTCGCCGTCAGCACTGACGCCGGTATCGATGAATTTACCACCGAGGGACTCGACCTGCTCGCGGGTCGCGGTACGCACATCATAAGCTTCGACGATAGCGCCCAGTCGTTTTGCAGTTGCGATCGCCTGCAGACCGGCGACGCCGACGCCGATGATCAATACTTTCGCCGGACGGATAGTTCCCGCCGCTGTGGTCAGCATAGGAAAGAACACCGGCGCCAGTTGCGCACCCATCAATACACCCATATATCCAGCGATAGAAGCCTGTGATGAAAGCGCATCCATCGACTGCGCACGGGTAATACGCGGCACCAGCTCCATCGCCAGCGATGTAATCTTCTTCTCACACATCAACTGCATCATCTCAGCATTCTTGCTGGGCGTCATGAAACCGACAATGGTACAGCCGTCTTTCATCTGTTTCAGCTCATCAATGGTGGGCGGCATCACTTTAAAGACCAGGTCGGCATCTTTATATAAAGCAGCCGCATCAGAGACAGTTTCTACATCGCTGAAGTCTTCATCTTTAAAATAAGAAGACAGCGCAGCACCTTGCTGCATCGAAATTTTGACGCCCATAGCGCCTAGCTTTTTAGCGACCCCTGGCTCCAACGCGATACGTCTTTCACCCGGTGCTATTTCTTTTGGTATAACCAGCCTTGTTGGCATGGGAACTCCCGAAACTTAATACAGAAAAAATATTGGGCGATATATTACATTATTCTTAAATGGAATGTGACAAATCACGATCGACACTTTTGTCTTCTTCAAACTTGATAATGCCACCATAACAACCCAACCGTTAAACCAGCCATTCAGCAAATTACCGAATCTGATAAACAATACATACTACTTGTAGCACAATATTGGGACTATATTCCCATTTTTAACGAAATACTTGAGCATCAATGTTAAATCTGTCACTCTTCAGCCACTTGAACATAAAAACCAAACTATAAAACAGTAAAACTGTGTCTGAAAAACTCCATTATAAACATGGCCCACAGGAAAAACTGGGCATACTCCTGGTCAACCTGGGATCACCGGATGCACCTACGCCATCAGCGGTGCGTCGTTACCTGGCACAATTCCTTGCTGATCCCCGGGTGGTCGAGAGCAACCGGATTATCTGGTGGTTAGTCCTGCACGGCATCATACTGCGTTTTCGCCCGTCACGAGCAGCCAGGGCATATCGCAAAGTATGGACTGAAAATGGCTCCCCACTGCTACACTTCACCCGATTACAGACCCGGGCGATACAGAAAAAACTCGAAGACCGGTTCCGCGGACATGTCATCGCTGACATGGCGATGACCTACGGCAAACCGTCGATAAAAAGTGGCCTCGAAGGTCTTCGAAAAGCCGGCGCAAGACGTCTGCTGATCCTTCCACTGTACCCGCAGTATTCAGGCACGACTACCGCCGCCGTGTTTGACCAGGTCACCGATGTACTCCAGGGCTGGCGCTGGCTGCCCGATCTGCGCATGATCAACCAGTATCACGATCACCCTAAATATATCGAAGCCCTAGCCAACAGCATCAAGAACCAGTGGGCCAGCAATAAACGCGGTGATCTGCTGCTGTTCTCATTTCACGGCATCCCGCAGCGCTATGTCAATAACGGCGACCCATACTTCTGCCATTGCCAGAAAACCGCGCGACTGGTCGCTGAAAAGCTGGAACTGGAAAAAGATGAGTGGAAAGTCGTGTTCCAGTCCCGCTTCGGCCGTGAGCCCTGGTTGCAACCCTATTGCAGCGTGACATTGCAGGAGCTGCCCGCTTCAGGCATAAAGAATGTCGACCTGATCTGCCCCGGCTTTTCTTCGGATTGCCTGGAGACGCTGGAAGAGATCAAGATGGAGAATAAAGACCTGTTCATCGAGGCTGGCGGCGAGACTTTTAACTACATCCCCTGTTTAAATGACAGTGAAGATCACATGACCGCCCTGTGTGAAGTACTCACCGCCCACATGTTCGGCTGGCCAGAGACCATGCCAAACTGGGATGCCGGAAAGCTGGCGGTAGAAGCGAATAAAACGAGACAGCGTGCGTTAGAGATGGGCGCGAAAAAGTGACAATAATGATACATATTCCGTTATTGTCATAACCAAAATATCGTAGGCGTCGATTTTGAATGCGTATTGCGCAGCCCGAAGGGTGAAATACAGAACCGCTTTTAAGGTGACGAGGATCTTAAGTAACAGCGATGGAAATCAGCAAACCTCTCGTCGGCGTCAGCCGTTGCCTCCTCGGTGACGCAGTACGTTATGATGGCCAGTCAAAGGCCAACCAGATCATCCTCGAACAACTGAGCCGAATATTTGAATTTTTACCGGTCTGCCCGGAAATTGAGGCCGGACTCTCCATACCGAGGCCGCCTGTTCGACTCACCGGCAGCATCATAAAGCCGAAGGTCACCGGGCGCGATGATCACTCGTTAGATGTCACAGAAATCATGATGACGTACTGTAACAGCAAACCTGAAGAACTGAAAAAACTGGCTGGCTTCATCTTCAAAAGCCGCTCACCCAGCTGCGGCCTTAACAGCACACCGGTATTTATAAACGAAGAATGCATAACCGAAACCAGCCGCGGTATTTTCGCGAGAGAATTTTGCGAACATTATCCTCAACTTCCTGTCATCGAAGATAACGAACTGGAACACGGGGACGTTCTGGAAAATTTTATTCAATCGGTATTGACTGAATATGTAAGATAAAAATCAGGCAGAAAAAAACGCGAAACTGACCAAAGATATCCGCGATAAGAGGTCACCCCTAAGAACTACGGCATTTATTGCCCGTACATAACCCATCGAGCCCTGCCTTCAGCTTTAGCCCGGTATAGCGCCTCATCGGCTTTTCTAATAATGACTTCGACCGACTCATCCCTTGATGGCGCCTGAACATAGAACCCGATACTCATGGTTACATGTTCTCCTGCCCCGGAGCTCTCATGCGGTATCTTGAGTTTCTCCAGCTCCCTCTGAAAATGCTCTATCGCGGCAACAGCATCTTCCTCATTACATTCTGCCATTACCACTATAAATTCCTCACCACCATAACGGGCAACGATATCGCCCGCCCGCCTGAATGAGTCCTTCATGAGAGTGGCTATATTTTTGATACAACTATCACCTTCCTGATGGCCATAAAAATCATTGTAATCTTTGAAGTAATCGATATCGAATAAAATACAGGACATCGAGTGATTCGATCTCAGGCCGCGGTTCCACTCGAGGTTGATCATCTCGTCAAAATAACGACGGTTATACAGCCCGGTCAGGCTATCTGTTTTCGACAGAAGCTCCAGCTGGTTATTCAACTCAACGATCTTCCTGTTATTTTTCTGCAGCTGTCTTTCAGCGGTGGTGCGCTTTTCATCCTGGTTGAGAAGGATATGTCGCATGAACAGGACGACTATGGAAAATACGTAAAAAGCGATCGTATATTCAGTGATGATCTTATTTCTGTAATCCTTAAAAAGCCCGTCACTACGCATATCGACAACGTGCCAGCTCGTACCTTTAACTTTAGCCGTCGACAGGACTCTGAAACTCTCATCCCCATTCATCCTGAAATCCAGCCTGCCACTGATGGTTTTCCTGCTCCCGTCAGCTGTCATCTCGATCAGGTTATTGGCTTCTTTATTTATCAGTATCAGGGTGTGGCCCTCAGATTGTACGGAGCCGAGCATATCGGACATGTCATCGGTATAAAAACTGACGAAGAAGATCCGCCTGGCCCCGTTAGAGGAAAACGTACTCACTATGTCATAGTGATATGCATTGTTATTCGGATGCAGACGGATATGCTGTTCACCAGTCTGGATATAATCGCGCAGATCCTGCAGGCAGAGTTCGCCGATATCTCCTTCGAAATCGCCGATGACAGGCTCACCTTCATGGTCCATGATATTGAATGCAAAAAAGTCTGGCTGATATTTTCTCAAGCGCTCAGTGAGCAGCTGGCGGACATCGTCATCTTCAGGGGCTTCAGATAATTGCCCGATAAGCTCTATCGAGCTATCGATAAATATATCGATGATTCGTTGTTTTTCCCTGAGTGTTTTATTGATTTCAAATGCCACTACCTTGGTCGTATTGTTCGCTTTATCTTCATGTGAACCGATGAAAGTCTGATAACGATCGACAGCCAGCCAGTACAGCAGGATCCCAAACGACAGGAACAGGACTATCGTGTAAAGATTTACAGCTCTCTTGATCGAAAGACTAGAAACTGGTTCGATTAATGACATGGTTCTGCTTATCAGGGTCTCGAATCACGAATAACTCGCATGCGAAAAATCTATCACGTCGTGTTCGTGAGCCTGGACATCCCGGTTAATTATAATATTTTTTATTTTTGTGCTTCAGTAAAAGCGATGTTGTATGCCATATAAATATAGTCAACTTATTAATAATTACCTGATAAACACAAAAATGATTCAGCACATAGATGCGAGTTCAGCAACGCAAAAACTCCAGGACATGCTTCTATCCATGACTACAGGGCACCTGATTCATCTATATCGGTAATCCAGTACAACCCCATACCATTAAAGGAGATTTTCGAATGTCGGATCTCGCCAAGCATCGCCCTGGCACGGTCATCTTCGATGATCATATCGACACGTACTTTAGGCACGTATCCGACGACCCTGTCACGCGCTGACAACAGGGCGTCATGCTCCAGCTGCGCACTGTGCTCTTCGATATGGCTGAACATAAAACTGTCCAGCTGCAAGCTTCTCAGCAGGTCGGCGAGTTCCTGCTGCTGTGACGTGTGCACGATTATGGATAGCTTTTTCATGCTGATGCCCTCCGTGTTTTATTCTCGACGACCTCTTCCAGCCAGGCGTAGAGAGCCGGCAGCAAGATAAGCGTCAGGATAGTTGAAGTAAAGAGGCCACCGATCACGACTACCGCAAGCGGTCGCTGTAACTCCGATCCCGGACCGGTTGCTGCCAGCAGAGGCAACAGGCCAAAACTTGCGATCATCGCGGTCATCAATACCGGCCTCAGTCGCCGCTCTGCACCTTTTCTGACCGACTCCTGGATACTCATCCCGCCCTGCCTCAACTGGTTGAAGTAACTCACCATGACGACACCATTGAGCACGGCGACACCGAACAGGGTGATAAAACCGACCGATGCCGGCACCGACAGGTAGAGTCCCGAGTAATACAGGCTGACGACACCGCCGATCATCGCAAACGGAATATTCAGGATGATCACCCCCGCCTGCAACAGCGAACGGAAGGTAGTGAATAGCATGAAATAGATGAGCACGATAGCGATAGGCACGACCAGTGCCAGCCTTTTTGCGGCACGTTGCTGATTTTCAAACTGCCCGCCAAAGGTCACGTAATAACCCGTTGGCAGTTCCACCCTGTCTTCTATACTGCTGCGCACCTCATCGACGAAACCAACGACGTCACGGCCATCGACATTGGCCTGGATCACTACCTGGCGTTTGGCCGACTCACGGATTATCTGCACCGGTCCGTCGACGATATCCACTTTAGCGAGATGGCCCAGTGATACCTTGGTACCGTTAGGCAGTGTCACCAGCATCTTTTCGATGGCTGCCGGTGAACTGCGGTCTTTTTCCTGGTAGCGCATGAGAATACCGATACGACGGTTATTCTCCAGCAGTTCGGTCACTACACGGCCACCGATCGCAGTTTCCACCAGTGCATTGATATCCTCGACGTGGATCCCGTATTTCGCGATGACCTTCTGGTCGATGTCGATCTGCAGATATTTTTGACCGGAGATATCAGTCCGGAATACATCGACGGCACCTTCGATATTCTTCACCAGCTCTTCGACCTCCGAGGCTTTCTGCTCCAGCATCGCCAGGTCATCACCGTAGAGTTTGATCGCCATCGCAGAGCGTACACCGGTGAGCATCTCGGAGACGCGCATATCAATGGGCTGGCTGAATGCATAATCGATATCATCGAAACGTGACAGTTTCTCTCGCAGGTTCTCCTGGAACTGCTGCAGTGATATGGTCCACTCTTCTCTCGGCACCGTCACCAGGAAATTATCTGTCTGGTTCAGCCCCATGGGATCCATCCTCAGTTCATCGGCACCGGTCCGTGAAGTGACACCGATCACTTCCGGCAGCTCCATCATGGCTTTCTGAATCGGCGCATCTTTCTCCAGGGATCTTTCCAGCGTAATGCTGGGATCTTTTTCCAGCAGGATAACCGTACTGCCTTCATCCATGATCGGCATAAACTCTTTACCGATATGGGGGAACAGGGTCGCTGTTGCGACCAGCGCGATGAGCGCAAGGGTGACCGCCGTTTTTCTGAAGCGCAGCGCTGCTTCCATCACTGGAAGATAAAGAAACTTCAGCACACGCATCAATCGGCCATCGGTCTCTTCACCGTGCCCCCCTGTGTGAACCCGCATAAAGAAACTTGCCAGCACCGGTATCACCGTCAGTGACAGGATCAATGAACCGATCAGCGCGAAAGTAATCGTGATAGCCAGTGGCGAAAACATCTTGCCCTCCAGCCCGGTGAGGCTGAACAGGGGCAAAAACACCGCAACGATAATGAGGATGCCGGAAATCACGGGAGAAGACACTTCCATCACCGCCCGGTAGACCAGGTGCAGACGACTGACCCCTGCTGGCGCCTTGCTGAACTGGGTGTGGATATTCTCGACCACCACCACCGCGGCATCGACCAGGATACCGATAGCTATCGCCAGGCCGCCGAGCGACATCAGATTGGCCGACACATCAAACAGTTTCATCATGATGAAGGTAAACAGTACAGACAGCGGCAGGATCAAAGCTACTGTCAATGCACTGCGGATATCTCCCAGCATGATGATCAGCACCAGCAGGACGAGTATCACTGCCTCACCCAGGGCTTTCTCCACTGTCCACACCGCCTTGGTTATCAGGTCCGTCCGGTCATAGAAAGATTCGATGCTGACGCCTTGTGGCAGGATATCCTGCAACGACTCGAGTGCTTTTTTGGTGCCTGCCACCGCCTGCAGACTGTTTGCGCCTTTACGCAACAGCACCAGGCCGGTGACTACTTCTCCCTCACCGTCAGCGGTTACCGCGCCATAGCGAGTCATGCTGCCGACGCGGACCTCTGCCACATCACTGACATGCACCGGGTCACCATAGCGTGTACGCACGGTGATATTTTTGATGTCATCCATATCCTGCAACTTGCCAACGGTACGCACCAGTAAGACTTCATCGTTCTGGTTGATGCGGTCACCGCCGGCATTACGGTTACTCTTAACCAATGCATGTTCGACCTCGTCGATACTGATACCGTGTTTGACCAGTGCCTTCGGTTTGATGACCACCTCGTAGGTACGCACCTCACCGCCCAGTGAGTTCACATCCGCGACCCCTGCCACCTTGCGCAGGTGCGGCCGGATAACCCAGTCCTGCAGGCTGCGCAACTCCTGGTTAGTGTAATCCTCGCCGATGATGCGATACATGAAGATCTCACCCAGCGGGGTAGTGATGGGCGCAAGACCGCCTTCGATGTCCGCTGGCAACGAAGCCCATACCTGGTTCAGGCGCTCTGTCACCAGGTTGCGTGCCAGGTAGATATCCATATCATCCTCGAAATCGATGACGATCACACTCAACGAATATTTCGTGGTTGACCTGAGTACGGTCTGTCCGGGGATGCCCTGCATCTCCATCTCTATAGGGAAGGTGATGCGCTGTTCGACCTCGGTCGGCGACATACCCGGCGCCTTGATGATGACCTGCACCTGGGGCGCGGAGATATCAGGAAAAGCATCGATAGGGAGATTTTTAAATGACCAGATCCCGGCCGCAGAGATGCCAAGCGTTACCAGGCCGATCATCAACCGTTGTATAAGCGAGAAACGTAAGATTGCAGCGATCATGTTACGAACCTCCCTCGACCGAACCGAGATTCTGCTCAGCGACATCCGTTATCATCTGGCCGGCATACAGTTTAACCTCTGCCAGTTCTACCCTCGCCTGGTATAACAGCTCGAGATAAGCCAGGCGCGCCTTAAAATATGTGTTATTGGCATCGACGAGCGAAAGGATATTTAGTTCACCACTGGTAAATCCTTTGTTGGTCAACTCCAGCATCTTCTTCGCTGGCTTGAGCACTTTCTCTTTATATTCCGAAGCCTGCTCGATGACATGGTTCAGATGGGCATAACTGCGGTTCAGGTTTATTTTAAGTTCACGTCTCAGTAACTGTAATTCGATTTTCTGCTGGCTGGCTTTGTAGGTCGCCCTGCTGGCAGCCGTGTCTTTACGATCACTGATAGGTATCTGGATGTTGAACATGATGGCATAGATATCTTCACGTCCTGTCGAAAGGGTGTCTTTCGACCAGCTGAGACCGATACTAGGGTCGATCATCTGGGTGGTGCGGGCAACATCGATCTCGTGGTTTGCCGCCAGCACCTGCTGCTGCTGACTGGACAGTTGCACATGGTTATCCTGTAACGAGGCCAGGCGGTTTTTATCAGGGATCACAGAGACAGGCAGCAGTTCAGAAACACTGGTCACGCCATCCATCTCGATGCCGAGCAACTTAACAAACTCGCTCAATGCTTCTTTATATTTACCCTCGGCGCTGATGGCTGACTGCCGTGCCTCTTCCTGGATGATGCTGAGACGCATCTTTTCCAGCGGCGATAGATAACGTACCACGATACCCGCAGACCCCTTCTCGTCCTGGCCATACATCTCATCGGCCAGTTGCTGCTGTTTTTCAGCCAGCGCCAGCACTGCCGATGCGAGCTGTAACTGGTGAAAGACTTTTGAAACCCGGTTCTGCACCTGCAGGGAGTGATACTGATGCGAGAATCGCGCCGCCTGCAGGCTGGCTTCAGCCGCCGACTCCTGGTACTTGAGGCGTGATACCGGGATGGACTGCCTGACGACGATATCAGTCAGGTCATAACCGCCAGCACCATCATCCTGACCCATTTTATTATCCACACGAAAAGCTATTTCAGGATCGGGCCACAGGCTGGACATATTGATATCCTGCTGTCGTGCGCCTAGCTCTGCGCTTGATTTTTTTAGTTCTGGCGACGTCGTCATCGCCTGCTGGACACTCGATTCAAGCGTCCATTGCTGAGCGACAGAAGGACCCGCCGCCAGCAACACAGACAGCATAAGCGGAAGCCTGGTCGAAAAATAATATCTTGAAAATATATCTTTTAATAACATGGTATAACTCCAAACTCGAAGCTGCCGCTCGAAGATATGGGCAGATTCACTAACACATCAGCAGTCAAAACGGCTGAAATAAAAATTTCAGGTTTGTTTAGAGTTTATAACGGCGGGGCACGCAGTGATGGCGCGCCATAGAAAGGAGCCAGAGGTAACAGCGCATGGCTTCCCCGTAACCGTCCGATGAAGGTCGGGTACAAAACGGCAAGCATGACGGCGACCAGCAGGAATACTGCAAAGACATTTATGTCATCCTGCTTTACCTTCATCACACCGTCCGGAGTAACATTGATTTCGTCACCGGAACGTTCAGCCATGAGATCATCAGTAAACGAACTGATGGAGACTGCGGATCCATGCTCTGCAGTAGAGGCACTCTCTGCGGTATGGATATGCAGTTCTACAGATGCCAGAAACAGCAACGCCATGATCATATACATGACCAGTATTTTGACAGACAGCTGTTTTGGACTCTTTCGCATAGCAGTGAATACTAATATATTTTTAGACTCGATACCAGTTACCATACTATTCCGAAGACTGAAGCCAGCTCACTGTCAATATCCCTCATCTTGCTCTATGCAGTCTATACTCTAGCTTTATAGCCTTTCAAAACAGTCGTTTCAGAATAAAAGACAGGGATTATGAACATAGTTAGTCAGCTATCCATCAAGAACAAGACATACCTCTTGATCTCATTGAGCGTCATCGTCGCACTGATCCTCTCCTTCGTTTCAAATAGTGGACTTAACACTATTCGCATCGAGCTAGATAACCTGATCCTCTCAACAAAGATCGAGCGCTATACCAACAAGCTCATCCTTAAAGAACAGGAATACCGGTTGAATGCTAACGGATCGGTATATAACTTCAAAGCCGCCAGTAAGGCTTATGATGATGCCGTAACATATGTAGATAAGATTTATCAGACACTCGACAATATCGAAAGCTTTGACGAATCCGACCTGTTACAGAAAAATTTTGTGGCAACACGGCAGTCGACGGATAAATACAGGAGCCTGTACCTGAGAGGGGTTTCACTACTGACCGAGTTGAATAAACAGGCAAATATCCTGGAATCCGAGGGTGAGTACATCACACTGCAGATCCAGAAATATGTAGAATCGAAAAGGCTCGAGATAAAACAGCAGCTATCTGAAAAAACTATCGAGAAGATCAACAACGGTTCAAACATCTGGCAATACACCTACGTTACCAGGCTGCATGAAAAAAAATACCGCTTGAGTCCTGATGACGCCATCTTTGACTCTTTCATCAAAGATTACAATTTCATGATGAGCGAATGGCAGCGCCTCAAAGAGATGTCCGATCAGGATTTTGAATTTGAAAAACTGGACAACTTCGATCGTTCCGCAAAAAAATATGAAAGCGCCATGTTGTTATGGGTCGATTTCAACAGGCAGCTGGTCACCAGCATCCTGCCTGAGATGGAGCAACTGGGAAGCAACGTCATCACCAGGAGCATACAGTCAGCCGAATACTCGATCACCCACATGTCGGAGAAACGAAACAAGATAGCTATCACTTTACTCACTGTAACTATTCTTACGATCCTGCTGGGACTGGCCTTCGGTACATGGATCGCCAGATCGATTTCGTCCGTCGTCTCTTCTTTCCACAATGGCCTTTTAGACTTCTTCCAGTACCTCAATCACCAGCGAACAACAGCACAACCCATCGTCATACGTGGTAAGGATGAGATCTCCGTCATGGCTGAGATGATCAATGAAAATATTATCAACATCCAGGAAGAACTGGATCGAAAAGCCGACTATCAACAGGCATTACTCGAGTGGTCCAAAGTAGACTATCAGGACGAGAACATAACCATCAATAAAGCAACCGAACTATCTGCAAAAGCCCTGCATGTTGAGAGGGTCAGTATATGGTTATTCAATGACGACCAGACCGAGATGACATGTGCTGACCTGTATAGCAGCGACTCAGGCAAACATGAGAGTGGCGCCGTGTTGACACAGGAAGATTCGCCCGAGTACTTCAAAGCGGTTCGCAGCGGTGAGATACTGGTAGTCAATAATGCCAGGGAAGATGCACGGACCAGGGAGTTTAATGACAGCTACCTTGAACCGCTTAATATTTTCTCTATGCTGGATTTACCCATCGTTCAGGACCACCAGTTCATCGGCGTGATCTGCCATGAAAAAATCGGCAAGATAAAAACATGGCGACAGGATGAACAGGATTTCGCTGATTCTGTCGTCAACGCGATCGCGTTATCGCTCGAGATAAAGAAACGTCGCCTCATCCAGGAAGAGTTAAAAGCTCAAAAAGAAATCCTTCACTACCATGCACATCACGACTCACTCACCGATCTGCCAAATCGTTTCCTGTTCAATGACCGGCTAAACCAGGTCATAAAACAGGCGAAGCGTAATAACACCAAGATAGCTGTACTGTTTCTCGACCTTGATCATTTCAAGGGAATAAATGATTCGATGGGACATAAGGTCGGTGATGAGTTACTCATAGAAGTGGCCAGGCGCCTGCGTAGTACGATACGTCAGACCGACACGCTTGCCCGCCTCGGTGGTGATGAATTTTCCATCGCTCTAAACCAGGTTGCCAGCAATGATACCATCGTGGAAGTGACACAAAACTTACTCAAGGTGATGAACGCACCGATCAAAATTCTTAACCAGTCATTCTATGTCACGCTAAGCGTCGGTGTTGCCATCTATCCCGATGACGGAGACACACCGGAAGAGCTGCTGAAAAATGCCGATGCCGCAATGTACCAGGCCAAGGATGACGGCAGGAACACCTACCAGTTCTATAACGAGGTGATGACTGAAAAAGCCTTCGAGCGCATAGCCATGGAGGCCAGTTTCCGTAATGCATTGAACAAAGAAGAATTCGTCGTACATTTCCAGCCGCAGATAAACTCAGAATCAGACCAGATCATCGGTATGGAAGCGCTCGTCAGGTGGCAACACCCGGACATGGGCCTGATCTCTCCATCCAAATTTTTAACTTTTGCGAATGACACCGGCCTTATCATCTCGCTCGATCAATGGGTGATGAAGACGGCAATGATGCAATATGCACACTGGTATAAACAGGGCCTGCAACCCGGCATCCTGGCACTCAACCTTTCGATGCGGCAGCTACAGAAAGAAGACTTCATAGAAACTATACGATCGCTACTCAAAGAGACCGCCTGTCAACCGCAATGGATCGAACTGGAGATTACCGAGGGCCAGATCATGGAAGACTTCAGTGTCGCGATCGAGATACTGAACAAGATAAAAGATCTTGGCATCAGCCTGGCGATCGACGACTTCGGAATCGGTTACTCATCACTGTCTCAGCTCAAACGGCTGCCGATCAATAAACTAAAAATTGATCGCTCATTTATACGCGAGCTTCCGCATGACGAAGAAGATGTGGTGATATCAAAAACCATCATCGCCCTGTCTAAAAATATGGGTCTTAGCGTCATCGCAGAAGGTGTAGAAACCGAGCAGCAAAAAGACTTCTTGTTACAGAGTGGCTGTCATTATATCCAGGGTTATTATTACTTCAAGCCGCTGGCCGCCGAAGAGATTGAATTCAAGTTAAAAACACAGAGCAGTACTTGAAGCGCTCACAGCATTGCGCCCCTGAAGGGGCGCATACTGTCAAAGACAGGAAACACTATAATCAGGAAAGGCTGAGCTTTATAGAATCGATGATATCATCACAGGCATTAGCACATGCTTCACATTCTATATGTTTCTCATGCTTGCGACATTCTTTTGCACAGTCGGTGCATACTTTCTCACACAGCTTCGCATAGTCTTTGGTATAGCTGGAATTCGATGCCACCAGGTATGCAAAACCGCCGCAGATAGACATCATCTCGTGCACCTTGCTGGCACAATCGGCAAGTTCAGTATCACCTTCAGTAAAACTGACCAAACAATGCGCGATACAGCGGCGGCCTTTGTCAGTACAGTTATTGACCGCATCCATCAGATCCGGCAGCTGTGTCGAATGCTTACTGTGGTCATGTTCTTTTGATGCTGCTGGCACAGAGCCGGTGTAGGCCATGCCTGCTACTGCACTCAACCCCAGCAACATATCACGGCGGCTGAACCCTTCAGTTGCTTCCTGCTGTTCCACAGATACATTTTCTTTTTCTGACATATTCGAGGCTCCCCTATTAAACAAATCGAAGCCTAGTTTTACTACAGAGGAGAACTACAAATCAAGGGTTAAATCGAGGTCAGGCTCTATTACACAGTTAACCGCGTATATGGCATGTGACGAATAGTTTACTTTTGCTCGGTCAGTGAACTATCCAGTGCTATCGATTCGACCTCGTCGTCTGACTCTGACTCACTTACCCTCACATCTGTGATCATAGACAGTTCACTGAGATGATGCATCGCCTTCACCATCTGACGGGGTATACGCCGGATACGGCTGTTCTGCTCGAGGATATCGATCATCACCGGGATCGGGATTCGCAGTTCCGCACCGGCCTGTAGCAGGTCTGCTTTTATCGCATCATATGCCATCTGGACTTCATCCAGTTGCGCTTCACAGCATGAGAATGAAAAACCCTCCTGTTCAGGATTCGCCATGGTCAGCAGGTTGACCACCTCGGCGCGATAGTGCGATATACCGTCGTTTACTTTCTCATCGGTAACCTCCTCCACATCAGCCTGCATCCTGGCGATCTCCAGCGCCTGGTCAGCACATGC
>Ga0316191_10000660_pt1 | contig 22690 bp, 11 predicted proteins | sample Eddworburr2cm_MG_FD_204928 | JGI IMG/M metagenome (GOLD analysis project Ga0316191, IMG submission 204928) | Coastal sediment microbial communities from Maine, United States - Eddy worm burrow 2 cm | ecosystem: Environmental > Aquatic > Marine > Coastal > Sediment | place: USA: Maine... | reverse complement strand
GGGTATCGGTATTGACTTCGATCAACTGCGCGGTCACCCGGATGCGGTCGTTGGCCTTGCGGACACTACCTTCCAGGATATGATCGACCTGCAGTTCCGCGCCAATTTCGGACAAATTCTTTTCACTGCCTTTGAAGGTGAAAGAAGACGTGCGGGAAGGTACGCGCAAGCCTTTCACCCGCACCAGCACATTGAGTAGTTCTTCTGATATGCCATCAGAAAAATATTCATTCTGCTTGTCATCGCTCATATTGACGAACGGCAATACGGCAACGGATTTTTCCGTTGTTTCCCCTTTCGGGGCCTGGGAATTACTGACAGGTTCTGGTGTATCGTTGGGCGTGGATACTTGCTGGACTTGATCTCCAGTTTCCATCTCCTGCAGCCAGAATTTGTCCGCCAGCAAAAATACCACCACCAGTACCAGTGCAATAATGATGTTACGGTCCATCTTTCGGCCGGTCGTTTTGGCGATGGACTTCGAACGGTCAACTTCAGATTCACGCTTGACGCCTTCAGGGGTCATCTCAAACGCCCAGGCAAAGAAAACCGCCAGCGGAAAACCGATGGCCAGAGCCAGCATGAACACCTGCATCACCCAATCGGGTGTGTTGATGTTTTCCAGCACCAGGTCAACGACCTGCAATAACAACCAGGCGGTTATGACATAACCGATTGCGACGCGGAAGACGTTGCGGCGCTTGAGTTCTTCAAAAAGGCTCATTTAAGCAATTCCTCGCAGGGGTAGGGGACCACCAGTGCGGGCAGACCGCTGGTGGCGTAAATAGCCTGGGTCTCCTCTGAGCAATTGAACGCTGCAATGGTGCGATTGATACGTACTTCAGCATAGGTATAGTTAGACCTGTGTTCGATGAGTCCCTCTAAAAAAACCCTGGCTTCGGGCCAGGCTCCCGCAGCTGCCAGCAGTGCCACTGGCCTCTCTCCAATCAGGCTGGGGTTGTCCGGACTCCACCAGTCGGAACTTGGCCAACTCGTCAGTTGTTTGACCGCTGCCTGTCTCTTTTCTGTGTCGGAAAACAGGTCGATATATACTTGTACGTTGTTTACCTTGCGCTGCATCAGTTGAGCAATTTGATCTCCGGCCTGTCTCGCCTTTTCCATTTCACCCGTTCTAAGGTATTGATAAAACAATGTTTGCCAGCCGGAAGCGTAATCGGGAGCATAGGATACCAGTTGCAGCAATATGCGTTCAGCGTCTTCCCAGTTACCCTGTAACTGGTAAAGATTGGCCAGGTTTTGTCCAATAATGCGTGATCTCGGATCAAGTTCGTAGGCGAGCAGATATTCCGCCCGGGCAGCGTCAAGGTCGCCTGTCAGGGAAAGATTGGTTGCATGCCACTGGTGCGCCGTCGCGAACCATGGCCCCAGCTCTATAGCCCGACGGGAATAGGCCAACTGCTCAGCCAGTTCATTGGTGGTATAGATCATCGCGGTGGCGGCCTCAACCGATTTCGGATCCAAAGCCAGAGCCTTTTCGGCAGCGCTTCGGGCCAGTTCAAAGGCCTCCATGTACGGCATATCCGTGTAGTCCATGATAATGGCATAGGTCAGCGCCAGACCAGCATAAGCTTTGGCGAACTGTGGATCGATGGCAATGGCCTGGCCGAACAGATCGATACTGTTATTCAGTGACTCCTCGGTGCGCAGATGCCATTGGTTCATGCCACGCAGGTAGGCATCGTAAGCTTGGGTGCTGGTGGTGCCGGTCAGGTTACCAGTCACGCCGGTGTCGATATCAAGCGTGACCTTCAATGCTGCGGCGATGGACTGTGCGATCTCATCCTGGATGGCAAAAATATTGTCCAGTTCACGGTCGAAAGTTTCGGACCACAGGTGATAGCCGTCATCGGCCTTGATCAGCTGTGCAGTGACCCTGACCTGGTTACCGGATTTGCGCACGCTGCCTTCCAGCACATTTTCCACCTTGAGTTCATGGGCGATTTCGGAGATGTTGCTGTTGCTGCCCTTGAACGCAAAGGCCGAGGTACGGGCCGCGACCTTCAAGTCGGGTATACGGGCCAGCACATTGAGGATCTCCTCGGCGATACCGTCGGAGAAATATTCGTTATCGGGGTCGGCACTCATGTTGACGAACGGGAGCACGGCGATGGAATTACGTCCCGGCCCGGCCGCCAGTGAGGGGGTTTGCGATGCGCCCCCGGGGTTCGGAGTGCCATTGGCAGGTAACGGTGGTGCGGTTGAGGTTGAAGCCTGTTGCAGTTCTGTGGGTGAGCCCGTTTGTTCGCCGGTGTCGAATTGCGTGTACATCAGGAACACCACTGCCACCGCCAGGATCAAAATAATGACCCGGTCCAGCTTACGGCCGGTTTGCGGGGCAATGGATTGTGAACGGTCAATTTCGGATTCGCGCTTAACCCCCTCCGGGGTCATTTCAAATGCCCAGGCAAAGAAAACCGCCAGCGGAAAACCAATCGCCAGTGCCAGCATGAACACCTGCATCACCCATTCCGGTGCGTTGATGTTTTCCAGCACCAGGTCAACGACCTGCAATAACAACCAGGCGGTTATGACATAGCCGATGGCTACCCGGAAGACGTTCCTTCTTTTCAGTTCTTCAAAAAAACTCATTCAGAACCCCCATGTGGGAACCGCGCCGCGAGGCGGATTGCACAGGATGGCACAATGTCTCATAAGAGCTTCGCCGCGGGGCGCGGCTCCTACAGGATGTGTCAGTTGCAGGCAAAATCATCATCTCCAAGTGGTCTGCAGTTTCTGGGAAAGCCATTTTCCCGCCAGTAATCATCCAGGTTGATTCTTCGCACCAGGTTTCTGTAGGGCTTGGTATTACGCAGGGGGTTAGTGATCGGGTAGTTGAACCAGGTCGCGTCGAGCACGCCAAGTTTCTCATCAAGCTGGGTGCCCTTTTCCATTATTTTTTCCGCCAGTTCGTAGTCACCATAGTAGGCAGCCCAAAAAATGTCGGTAGCCCACGGGCTGGCGAAGCCAAGCGAGATGGAATGATCCAAGTGTTCTGCAAGGAATGCCAGGGTATCTTCCCTTGAGCTTAAGTTTGGAATCAATTGATTAAAATAAGCCTTGGTTTCAGCGTCGCCTATCAGTGACCAGTCAGTAGTGGAAAGAGACTGGGTCAGTTCGATCGCACGCTCAATGTTACCGTCGCTAATGGACATGTGAATGGCATGGCGTAAGGCGAAGTCCTGGTTACTCGCACCTGTACCTGTGTTCAATGCCCGTTGTATATCGGCCCAGCCACCAGTGTTGTCACCTGATGCGTAACGCAGCCCGGCGTGCACAGTCAGGTTGAGCCAGGAAAGCGGGTCAAGTTCGGTGGCCCTTGAACTGTATTTGAGTGCTTCATCAAAGTAGCTGGCGCGCCAAAGCATCTGTGCATATTGCTCATTGGCCTCTATTTCATCCGGGTTCAAAGCCAGGGCATGCAAGTAGCTCTGTTGTGCTTTTATCCACTCGTAACGATCCCGATAAATATCACCCAGCACCGAGTATGCCATTGACAGGTTCGGATCAAGCTCCAGCGATTTTAGCGCCATTGCTTCAGCCTTGTTTTTGGTTTCATCGCGATCAACATCCAGGTAATAGATCGACAGGGAATGTGCCTGCGCATTGGCCGCCCAGCCCTCGGCGAATTCCGGATCCATTTGGTTGGCTTCAGTGAGCAAATTGATGGCGCGTTGGAAGTCCCGTCGTTGCGCGATCAGGCCTCTCGCTTCCAGGTAACGGTCATAGGCCTCCATGTTGGTGGTGCTGACAGAAACGAGACTTTTCTCGGTATCCGCCAGGTTGAGTTCAATCGCCAGCGCATTGGTGATGGAACGGGCAATTTCGTCCTGGATGGCAAAAATATCGGTTAACTCGCGGTCATAGGTTTCGGACCAGAGATGGAAACCGTCATCAGCCGTAACCAGCTGTGCTGTAATCCGCACGCGGTTACTGGCCTTCCGAATGGAGCCTTCCAGGATGTGTTCAACACCGAGCGCTTCGCCGATGGTTCGCAGGTCCTCGTTGCGGCCACGGAACTGGAAGGAAGAGGTTCTGCCTGCAACTTTAAGACTATGGGTTTTGACCAGGACATTCAGGATTTCTTCCGAGATACCATCGGCGAAGTAGGCCTGGTCGCCTTCCGGGCTCATATCAACAAAGGGCAGTACGGCGATGGATACTTCCTTTGCTTTGGCTTCTGGTGCAGGGGTCTCAGCACTTTCTACCTGGGTTACGGCGGGTGCAGCTTCAGTGCTTATTTCCGGCGTAAATTTATCCACCAACAGCAGCACGACAGCAATAACCAGCGCAATAATGGTATTTCGATTCATCCTTTGCGCGGTTATGTGAGTGATCGACTGGTTACGGTCGACGTGCTTTTCCAGCCTGACGCCCTCGGGTGTCATCTCGAAAGCCCAGGCAAAAATTAACGCGATCGGAAAACCTATGGCCAGCGCCAGCATAAAGATCTGCATCACCAGCGGGGGTGCCTCGATGTTTTCCAGCACCAGGTCGACCACCTGTAGCAAAACCCAGGCAGAGACCGCGTAAGCGATACCCACGCGGAATACGTTTCTTCTTTTTAATTCATCAAATAAGCTCATCTGTTGCTCAACTCTGGGTGGCAAGTATGTGGGAGGCATCCATGTCCCACATTGGTTTGATTAAATTCAGCCATGGCCTAATCACACTCCGCCAGCGTTTGATCCAGTGATTCGCAGTCATCCGGCCAGCCGAACTCATGCCAGTATTCGACCGTGCCGGTGCGTTCCATCAGCTCAAAAAATTCGGGTGTTTTGCGTTGTTCTCTGAAGGAATCAGACCAGACAGCACTATTCACATGTGCGCAATTCAGGTCGGCCAGGTAATCGAACACATACGGAGAGCCCAGTATCGTAAGAAACTCCAGGTTGTCAGTGGTTACGTAAGATTGTGATTCCTGGGCTTTGCCAATGTGTTTTTCCAGCGCTTCCTGTTTTGCCGGGTCTTTCAGGGCCTGGATAAACAGTTTACGTCCAGCAGTGACGCCTGGGTCTTCGCCAACCCAGCCTCCTTCAATCAATGCAATGCCGCGGTCTATTTCGCCGGCATGCAAAAGATCCATACCCACGGAGACCAGGGAGCCACCGTACATGCCTAAAGAAGACGCGGTGCGGTCCAATTCTTCAGCCTGTGCGTAATCACCAAGGTTTCTATAAATCTCTGCTTCGATCCCGATGACAGCCGAAATTAACGGGTCGATGCGCTTCGCAATCTGGATATGTTCGAGCGCTAAGGCGGTGCGACCGGTCATATTCAACAAAATCGCATACCAATGGTGCGCCGTCGGGTCCTCCGGGTTGAAGGCGATGGCTTTTTCATACAAGCGGGCCGCTTTGGTAATTTTGCAGTTGTATTCGTTGTAGTTGGCCGTGATGATCAGCGCTTCCGTGGATTGTGGCCATATCGCCAGGGCCTTTTCCGCAGCATCAAGACCCTTGTCGAAGCCTTCTTTGACACTGAATGAACGGTCATAGTCCGGTAGATTCAGGGAGGCGATCGCCAGGTTTGACCAGGCGCGGTGGAACCCGGGATCCAGTTCAACCGCTTTGCTGAAAAGCTGGATTGCCTCTTTAAGGGCAGCGGAGTTGCGCTGCCGCCAGAGGTGACGGCCTCTAAGGTACATCTGGTAGGCTTCAGCGTTGTCGGTCAGTAATTCAGAAGAAGAGGCCAGGTTTGCTCCACCCAGTTGCACCTTCATGGCATCGGTAATCTGGCTGGTAATCTCATCCTGTATCTTGAAAATATCATTGAGCGAACCATCGTAGGTTTCCGACCACAAGTGGACATCTTTGCTGACATCAATCAACTGGGCTGTTACGCGGACCTGCTGTCCCGAGGTTCTAATGCTGCCTTCAAGAATGTTGGCAACGCCAAGACGGGCAGCGATTGCCGGGATATCAAGGTTTTCATCTGCCAGCGAAAAAGCCGAGGTACGTGACGCAACTTCCAGTCCTTCAATTTTTACCAGCGCATTGAGCAATTCCTCGGCAATACCTTCACCAAAATATGCCTGGTCCTGAGCAGCACTCATATCACGGAAGGGTAGTACTGCTATGGAATTACTGGAGTTGGTCGCAGCCGGCAGATCAACAATGGTTTCCGCACTTTCTGTTGAGATGCCATTTGAACCAGGTTTTAAAAGAGCCTCATCCCGGAACCTGTCGGTAAGTAGAAGCACGACCGCCATCGACAGGATCATGATTATGCCGCGGTTCAGTTGATGGCCGGTTTGCCGGGCGATGGATTGGCTTTGATCAACATTTTTCTGCAGCTTGACGCCTTCCGGGGTAAGTTCAAATGCCCAGGCGACGATCAGCGCAAGCGGCAGACCAACCGCCATCGCCAGCATGAATACCTGCATCACCCAATCCGGCGCGTTGATATTTTCAAGCACCAGGTCGACGATTTGCAGTAGCAGCCAGCAGGCCACCGCATAGGCGACGCCTACCTTGAAGACGTTACGGCGCTTGAGTTCGCTAAAAAAACTCATTTCCCTGGTCTTTCCTTCCAAAGGCCGATGTGCTCCTGGGTTTTGTTGCTGCGGCGGATGTCCATCAGTTCAGCCAGCGGTGGTTGCTGCCAAAAAGCCAGCCAGTCCGGATCATCGGAGATGTCCTCGGGCAGATAAAAAAGGTCGGGCCAGACCAGGCGCCATTCATGTGCTTCATGGGCTATTTTAAGTACGGGCAGGGCAGCGTCCGTACCGTCGAGCCAGGTGACATAAAACGCTGTCAGGCCTGTATCAAATCCACCCGGTCCGGTTTCTAGCTCCTGAACACGCTCGGCCACTTTTTCACGTAGTTTTTGTTCATTGCCCTGCTGGTAATAGAGCAGACACCACCACGAGTTAATCAGATCGGCATCTGTATCAGGCTGCTGTTCAAAATGCCTGATCACCTGGATGGCCTCCTCGTATTCACCGTTCAACAGCAGGCCGGTAACCAATGGATCGGCCCGGACAGTCGAGCCCGGTTCGAGGTTGGCTGAAGTGCGCGCGGTGTTCACGCCCTCCTCAATTCGGCCCATCATGAGCATGAGAAAAGCCATATCCGAGTAGTGGACGGCTGCCAGTGGATCCAGGTCTATGGCCTTCTGTTCAATTCGCTCAGCGGCTTTGAAGTCGCCGATAACTGTCATAAAATCACCGTAGAGGTTAACAATATCGGCGTTATTGGGTGCCAGTTCGTAAGCCTTTTCGTACAGCTCCTGAATCGTTTTAAAGTCATCTCCAATGTTGCCTCGGGCGAGCGCTGTATAGGCTTCCGCGCTGGTCGGGTCAATCTCGATTGCCCTGGCGGTAGCCACCTTGATTCTGTCCCAGGCCTGTAACGCCGAAATGGTTGCACCATAACCCGGTAAAAGTGAGTAGTTATATGCCAGGCCTGACCAGGCCTTGGAAAACGCAGGATCCAGGCTGACCGCTTGCTCGAAGAGGTCATGGGCCTTCAGCATGTTGGCCTCACCGCGTTTGGCGAGCAGGTAACGAGCCTGCAAGTACGCTTGGTAGGCTTCCAGGTTGTCGGTAGGTCGGATATCGGACGATGTTGAAACCGCACCGAGTTCCGCTTCCAGTGCCGTGGTAATGGCCAGCGCGATATCATCCTGGATGGCGAAAATATCATCGATTTCCCGCTCATAGGTTTCAGACCACAGGTGGTAGCCGCTCTCCACCTGGATCAACTGTGCGGTGATACGCAGACGGTTGGCTGATTTACGCACACTGCCTTCCAGTACGTTATCAACCTTGAGTTGTTTGCCGATTTCGCTGATATCCTGGTTTTTGTCCTTGAACTGGAATGAGGAGGTGCGTGCTGCGACACGCAGCTGGTCATTCTGTGCCAGCCTGTTTAGTAGTTCCTCGGAAAGGCCATCAGAGAAGTACTCCTGTTCCGGGTCAGAGGACATGTTGACGAATGGCAATACGGCCACAGAGCGTAAGTTGTTGTCGTTGTCTTCTTCCGTGGCTTTTGACGCTTCCATTACGGCTTCGGGTGTTGATGCCGGCGCCGGTGTGTCTTCCTTCGTGATAAACCGCTCGCCCAATAGCAGGACAACTGCGAATGCCAGGAAGGTAATAATCGTACGATCCAGTTTTTGACCGGTGTTGTGAGTCACGGACTGGGTGTGATCTATTTGAGACTCGCGCTTGATGCCTTCCGGTGTCATTTCAAATACCCAGGCAAAAATCAGCACGACGGGTAGACCCACGACACCCGCAAGGAAAAATACTTGCATCACCCAGTTTGGTGCGGAAATGATATCCAGACCGAAATCGATGGCCTGTAGCAATACCCAGGCGACCACCACGTAAGCGATTCCCATACGGAAAACGTTGCGGCGCTTGAGTTCAGTAAAGAAACTCATTCAGTACTCCCGTTGACTGAAGTAGGTAGATCCGGGCCAAAACCATTTTTGCGGCGTAGTTTTGCCACTTCTTGCGCACCGGGTTGTTGCCAGAATTCCTGCCATGGGTCGCTCGCGGGTGCCTGTTCAGGCATACGGACCTGGAGAGGGAATAACCACCTTCCATCCTTTTCCCGATAGGCCTGTAACAGCATCTCACCGGCGGTATCAAAATCGCCGATCAGTATTGCATCATTGGCTGCATCAACTGCCCCCCATTGACCAGACTTTGCCTTGAGCACTCTTTGCCTGACGTCTTTGACCACCTGCTCCCGGTCGCCCTGCAGTAACATCAGTTCGCTTTGCAGAGAAACCAATCGCCCCTTGTCCATACCCACCGCTGCAGCAAATTGCTGGTAGACGCGCTCCAGTTGTTCCGCGTCACCGAGAAGGTAGTAGGCATCACCCAGTTGCTGATAGGCGTGCGAAAATGTTGAGTCCAGGGCCAGGGCACGCCGGGCCAACAGGATGGCCTTGTCGTATTCGCCCTTTAAAATATGGACATTGGCCAGATCCGTCAGCTGAACCGGCCCCAGTGGATCAAGTTCGGCCGCGCGGGACTCGTATTTCATGGCATTGTCCAAATCACCGGTTCGGGTGTACACATCACCCAGGAAATTATTTGCAGCGACACTGCCTGGGTTTAATGCTACTGCCCGCTCAAGTAATTTGAGCGCTCCAACAGGGTTAAAATCGGATTCGTGATAAACGATGGCAAGCACGGCCAACGCCTCAACATTCTCTGCATCAATTTCCAGTGCCTTGCTGGCCCATTTACGGGCCATTTCACGCGCTTCTCCAGCGGGAATTTGATTTGAGAAGTAGGGCAGTACCGCATAGGCTTTGGCCACGGTCGCCATGGCCGGAGCATATCCCGGCTCGATTTCGATGGCCGCTTTAAGAATGTCGATACCTTCCAGCAGATCGGCCGGTCTGCGTCGTGCTACAAGTCCCCTGCCTTTTAGGTATAGCTCATAAGCTTGCATGTCGACAGGTGTACTGCTGGTATCAATCTCGCTGGAGAGCAGCGTGCGCAGTTCTTTGGCGATGGCCGCTGCAATCTCATCCTGGATGGCAAAAACATCTTCCGGGTTGCGGTCAAATGTTTCCGACCACAGATGGAAGCCGGTATCGGTTTCGATTAACTGGGCGGTAATTCTCAGGGTGTTACCGGATTTGCGCACACTGCCTTCCAGCAGATGATTGACCTGCAGTTGCCTGCCGATATCGGCGATATCGAGGTTTTTACCCTTGAACTGGAATGACGATGTGCGCGCCGCGACCTTCAAGTTGGGAATACGGGTGAGTACGTTCAGGATTTCCTCGGAAATACCATCGGAGAAGTACTCCTGCTCCGGATCCGAGCTCATATTGACGAACGGAAGCACGGCTACAGAAGCTTCTTCCATGACGGGTGGGGGCTTCTGGATGGAGTCATCAGCGAAGCTTTCAGTAAAAGAATCCTTTGCAGCGACTTGCTTCGCAGATTGAACTGACTGGGTTGGTGTGGCTGCAGGCGGAGCGATCCAGAATCGTTCGGCCAATAACAAACCAACCGTCAGCATCAATACCACGATTACCAGGCGATCCAGCTTACGTCCCGTCTGATGGGTGATGGACTGATTCGGATCGATATCTTCTGCCCGCTTGATACCCTCAGGCGTTAACTCGTAAGCCCAGGCAATGAACAGCGCTAGGATAAATCCTATCGACATCAGGAACAGCAGGGTCTTCATTACCCAGCCCGGTGCACCAAAACTCTCCAGTGCCAGGTCCGCCACCTGGGCCACCAGCCAGCCGACCACCGCGTAGGCAAAACCTACCCGGAATACGTTGCGTCGCTTGAGTTCGTTAAAAAAGCTCATTACCAATCCTTTGCCGGGAACTTGATAGGCGAGATGGGTGGCCAGTTAAAGCCGGCTTCTTCTATGCGCTTTTTGAAATTGGGCGTGGCCTCCAGGTCGAACGGTGCCCCGCAAAAACAACTTTTAACCACTTCGGCCAGGATAAACGGGCCGGCAAAACGGGCGTCCATCTCACTGGCATATGCATTGGCAGCTTCGCGGTTGCCAAGCATTGCTTCGGCGATCAACAAAGTCATATCATTTAGTGAAGATTCTGCTCTGGTTTTTTCGAGAATTTCACTTGCCTTGTCGACCTCATTTTCAATTGCATAAACATTAAAACGCCGGGGCATTTGAAAGAAGCTTCCTTCGGGGTCTTCGTCAATCATACTCGGGTCGTCACGGTATCTGCCGGTGGCGAGAAGTGCGAAAAAACGAATATCGTCAACCCAGGCATTGTAGCCAACGTTGTTGAGGTAACGGGTATTCAGATCGATCACGCTCTCCATTTGTCCGGCCCAAAGCATAAATTGACTACCCATGGCGACATACACACCACTTAACGGATCACAGCGCATTAATCTCTGGTAGTGGTCAGATACCTGTTCTGCCCAGCCGAAAACAGCGCCCAGGGATTGTGCCCAGTTGACTGCATAGCATTCCTCGGATTGGAAAGCGCGATCGAGTTTTGCCGGGATACCCGACCAGTTGTCGGAGAATTCGACACGCTCTGCTTCAAGGTATGCGCGTTGGGCATCTGATGGTGCGTACCTGGCTCCCTGTGAGAGTCCAGTTGAGATTTCTTCTAATGCGGCTTCAAGTTCAGCCTGTGTGTGGGTGTCTTTGCCAATGGCATTGTTATAGATGATGTGTCCGAACAGGTCCGTTCGCTCCAATTGAGCATTGGTAATAGCTGGATTTATTGCCAAGGCCAGGTCGAAATAAACATTGGCTTCTGGAAGCAAATCGATCGGGTCACTGATGGAGTGCGCCTGCGCCATTAACTCCATGCCTTTCTGGTAAGCAATAAAGGCTTCCACATCATCTATACGGGCGTCACGCATTTGTTGCCGTTTGTCTTCGTTCAGCACTACATCCAGCGTTTCGGCAATGTTTTCGGCAATATCCTCCTGGACCGTGAATATGTCTTCCAGGGTGCGGTCATAGGTATCCGACCACAGGTGGAAGCCGTCTTCTGCACGTATCAACTGGGCGGTAATGCGTACCCGGTCACCGGCACGGCGGACCGACCCCTCAACCACGTGGTTTACACCGAGAATTGCCGCGATCTCGGGCACGGGGAGATCCTGACCTTTGAAGTGGAAAGAGGAAGTGCGGGCGGTGACCAGTAATTCCGGCAACCTGGCCAGCGAGTTCAGGATTTCCTCTGTCAGGCCGTCCGCAAAATAGCCATCGTCCTCGCCGCTACTCATAGAAATGAAAGGCAGAACAGCCACAGATTTCCTTTGGTTTACATTTTCATCAGCTATTGCGACGGTATTATCGTCCTGTGAGCTTGTTTGCTGTTCGACAGCTGTTTGCATACCTTCTGTTTCATCGTGCCCGGCAAACCAGGTGCGTTCGATCCCCAATACAACGATGACCAGTACCAGTCCTGCAATGATCAACCGGTTCAGGTTTTTACCGGTATCCGGCGTGATAGACTGCGTACGGTCGATATCTTTTTCCCGTTTGATCCCGTCCGGGGTCATTTCGAAAGCCCAGGCAAAGATCAGCGCGGGGATAAAGCCGATAGCCAATAAAGCGATGACCAGCGTGACTGCTGAATCAGGTAAACCGATGCGGGGGAAAACTGTATCAGTTACCTGTATCAGCAGCCACGTGGCCACCGTGTAAGCGATGCCGACACGAAATACGTTGCGGCGTTTTAATTCTTTAAAAAAGCTCATAACCTATTGGTTCCACTCCGGTTCCAGCAGCATGGTTTGGACTTCATCGCGCAAAACCGCAATTTCGGTGCTTCTTTCACGCAACCTGGCGGCTACCTCGGGTTGTTGTGCGATTTGCCGGTAGAGCGGTGTCTGGTAGCGATAATCAAGACCAAGTGAATCGGCCGGATTCCGCGTCAGCTCGTCGTTGAGCGCAATGGTTTTTGCCTGGTCGAATTCGTCACGCAGCAAGTGGCGATAGACCTGGCTGCGGGGTGAATCCAGCCATGGAAGCTTCGCAGCCTCTTGGTACTTGATCAGACTATCCAGTGTGGACAGGAATTGCTCCCTCGGTGCAAATTCCTTCATCAGTTCCACACCGGCCTGGCGAACCAGCATATGTTTTAAATCCACTGGCGCCTTGTCGATCTCTGCGATACCAGGGTAGAGAGATGCCAGGAAGTCATAGCCTTCTTTTGCACGCCCCTGGTCTGTCATCAGGTCGACGTAGGAGAAAAGTGCAGAAGTGAATCCAAAGCGGCGCATTTCCACATCGTCCCGCAGCATGGCGGTTGCCAGTTCCAGTCTCCTTGCGTTGTCATTGCGGGCCCTGGCTTCAATCAGTTGAAGCTTGCGGCACACGACGGTTTGTGGCGCCAGGGCGTAACAGCGTGACGCCCAGCGCGCACCCTCTTCAGCCAGGCCAAGCAGAAACAGTTTTTCGGCCAACTGGGCAACCAGTTCGTGATCCTGGGGATCTGTCTCGATAGCCTTTCGAGTCCAGTTTAGTGAGCTCACAAGTTGACCGGTTTTTTGATCCAGGTCGGCCATGTCTGAGTACAAATTGGGATTGTCCGGAGCAAGCTCTATGGCCCGGTTGATTGCTGACCTGGCTTCTTCAAAGCGTTTCATCTCCATGTAAACCTCGGCCTGGCTTGAATACATATCGGCCGAAAGCGGGTCCAGCAGAAGTCCGGCGTTAATAATATCGAGTGCCTCGTCAAAAGCATCAAATAGCCGCAGTGAATTGGCCACACTTTCACGTATCCACGTATCACTCGGAATGCGTGGCAACAGTGATTTCAATTCATTGATGGTGGCTTCGCGAGACTCTGCATCCACCATGGTTGAGAAAGACCTTAGCCTGAAATTCAACGCCAGGGCACGCGCCATCGGATCACCCGGGTGTTCATCCTCGACCTGCTTCAGAAGGGGGTCCACGGCCTGGGATGCTGTATGTTCATCGATCAGACCGGTGCCGAATTTCATCTGGTAGTTGCGCGCCAGGGCAAGTTTTGCATCAGTAAAGCCCGGATCAACTGCCAATGCATTTTTAAACAGGCTTTCAGCACTGGCGAGGCTGCCATAGGAAAATATGGCCTGTTGTTCCATTGCCTTGAGGTAGAGGTCGTAGGCTTTTGTGCTGCGGGTGGAAACACCATGCATGGCAACACCGGCGTTACCCATCAATGACGCATCCAGCGCGCTGGCCACGTCCCTGGCGATCTCGTCCTGGATGGCGAAAATATCGTCCAGGGTGCGGTCATAATTTTGTGACCAGACGTGGAAGGCGTCATCCCCGCGGATCAACTGGGCGGTGATACGAACGCGGTTGCCAGCTTTTTGAACGCTGCCTTCCAGGACATGTGCGACACCGAGGATTTTTGAGATTTCCTCGATGCCGGTGTCCTTGCCTTTAAATGCGAACGATGAGGTACGGGCCGCCACTCGTAAATCCGGCAACTGCGCCAGCATGTGCAGCAGGGTTTCGGTCAGGCCGTCGGAGAAGTACTCGTTATCAGCGTCACCGCTCATGTTGACAAAGGGTAGTACCGCGACCGATGGGCCGCTTTCCGCCGGCGCCGCGGGTTCTGCCGTTGCGGTCTGTGCAGTTTCGACGGGAGCGGGTACAGGATCCTGCAAAACCAGTTTGTCAATCAGCAGGTAGGCGATGACAACTGTCAGAATACCAATGATCATCCTGTCCAGCTTCCTGCCGGTCATGGCAGCTATCGACTGGCTCCGGTCGACATCCTTTTCTTTCTTGATGCCTTCGGGTGTCATTTCAAACGCCCAGGCAAAGATTATGACCAGTGGGAAGCCAATGCCCAGCAACAGCATAATGGCCTGGATGACCCAGGCAGGTGCGCCAATGTTTTCAAGCACAAGGTCTGATATCTGTAACAGGAACCAGGCAGCCACCGCGTAGGCGACACCCACGCGTATGACGTTTCTGCGTTTGAGTTCTTCAAAAAAGCTCATGGCTGATCAACCTCAATCACATTCAAAATCATCTTCTCCCACTGGCCTGCACTGCTTTGGGAAACCGGCTTCACGCCAGTACGCCAGCAAATTGTTGTTGTGGACAAACTGTTTGAAAAAAGTGGTTTGGCGAAATTCTGCCCAATTGGGTTCCCATACTTCCGAAATGTCACTGGTTTTCATAGAGTTGGATGTAGCAAAATAATCGTAGGCCTTGAATGCCAGTAAAATCCCTGCGAACAGGCTGATGTCCTCTCCGTTTTCCTCTGCCCAGCGTTCAAAACGGCGAAATCGGGCGGTGTGATCCGAATTCGGGTTTTCGAGTGCCTCGATCCAGTCGATGACGGGTGCGTAGCGGTCCCCGGTCCACTGATTTGCCATGTACAGCGCCAACAGGCGTTCGCCGGAGCGCACTGCCAGCGGGATGAATGAGCCATCCATTGAGTGGAAATTGGCCTCGATCGTTTCACTAAAAAGTGTCATGGCGCGCTCTTCGTCACCGCTTATCAGGTAGGCTTGCGCCTGGTGTTGTTTGCAGTTCAGGTAACCCGGGTCGATGTCCAGGCAATGTTGCATGTCTGAAATGGCCTTATCGGCGTAACCAAGCCCCTTGTTAAAAATTCCGGACCAAAGCCAGGCCGTGGTGTTTTTGGGGTCGTTGGTGAGTGCCATGTCCAGTTTTTCACGCGCAGACAGATAATCGTGGGGTTGTTGCATAGAGAGCATCTGACCGATAACCGCGTAAGGCATCGAAAGACCGGCATCCAGTTCCAGGGCTTTGTCGGCTGCGGACGCCGCGATTTGTGTATGATTGATGCCGTCGCCCGACAACCAACTATCTGAAACAAATTGCGAAGCTGCCAGACCCTCCCAGGCCAGGGCAAACTCCGGGTCGAGTTGGGTGGCCTGGGCAAATAATTGATTGGCAACATCGAGGTTTTGCCGGGCAATGAACAATCCGCGAGCCTTCAGATACAGGTCGTAGGCATCCAGGTTGTCCGTGGCGCTTTCCACTTTTACCACGCCAAGCCCGATATTCAACTCAGTTTTTAAAGCGTCTACGATGGCATTGGCGATTTCGTCCTGGATGGCAAAGATATCGGTCAACTCGCGGTCAAAGGTATCCGACCACAGGTGGCGGTCATCGCTGGTGTTGATCAACTGCGCGGTAATCCGTACCCGGTTGCCGGACTTGCGCACGCTGCCTTCCACGATGTTTCCGACCTTGAGTTGCCTGGCGATCTCCGGAATATCGAGATTTTCTCCCTTGTAGGTAAAGGAAGAGGTACGCGATGCGACTTTAAGACCATCAACGCGCACCAGTACGTTGAGGATTTCCTCGGAGATACCGTCAGAGAAATATTCCTGTTCAGGGTCGGCGCTCATATTCACGAACGGCAATACAGCGATGGAGGGTTCCAGATTAACTTCAACCGGGGTCGGATCCCTTTTCGCATCGCCAGGCCCAGGCGCTTGCACTGTGGATTGCTGAGAAAAGGGATCCGACCCCCTTTCGGAGTGCCAGATAAAATACCCAAGCGCCAGCACCAGCAGGCCGATAATGGTGTAGTTCAGCTTTTGTCCGGTCACCCGGGTTATTGATTCTGTGCGCTCAATGTCTTTTTCTTTTTTGATGCCTTCCGGGGTCATCTCGAATGCCCAGGCAAAGAACAGCGCCAATGGCAGCCCGATGCCCAGTACCAGCATGATGGCCTGGAAGACCCAGTGCGGGGCTTCGATATTGTTCAGCACCACATCCGCAAACTGCAGGATCAACCAGGCGACGATCACGTAGGCAATGCCGACACGTATGACGTTTCTGCGTTTCAGTTCTTCAAAAAAACTCATGGTTGATAAACCTCAATCACACTCAAAGTCATTTCCTGTTAGCGATCGGCAAGCGGGCGGAAAACCCTTTTCCCGCCAATAGGCCAGTACGCCGGTCTTTGCCATAAATGGGGCAAAATATTCAGATGCCCTGAAAGCCGTGTTCTCTTTTAACCACACCCAGCGGTTCTGGTAGGGATCCGGCTCTACGAGGTGGTATGCCTTGAACGCAGCCATAAGCACCGGATAGGACGCTGGAGTAGATCCGGTCCTCTCTATCCAGTTCAGCAGTTTTTCCAGGCCTCGACTATGATCCCTGTCCGGAAATTCCATCGCATCAAGAACGGCGGTGGCCGGGAACCCCGAATCAGCTCCGATAAGGCTGAACAGCATGATGGTGGTCACCAGTCGATCACCCAGTGAAATGAATCGTTGGAAGAATTGTGAGAAGAAGTTGAAGACTGTAAAACCATATTCTGCCACGTGGTACATCAGTGGCAATGCCGATTCATTGTCATTGGTAACAAAATAACTCAACGCCAGGTGACGCTTGCAATTCGCATAAGCCGGGTCGATTTCCAGGCACTGCTCAAGATCCGCTATGGACTCAGCCTGGAACCCCAGTGTCGAGTAGTCAATGCCGCGCCAGAGATAGTGCGTGGCGTTACCCGGATCCAGTTGAATGGCACGATCCAGGTTGGCGATGTCGGCAACATAATCTCCCGTTTCTTTTGCCAGCTGGCCCATGACCGCCCAGGGTGTGGAAAGTCCGGGCTCCAGTTCAAGAGCCCGCTCGGCAGCCTGCATGGCCAGCTTGTCCCAGTCACGTCCTGTAATTCCCCAGGATTCGACAACGGAGTAGACTGCCGACAAGCCTTCCCAGGCGCGTGCAAAATCAGGGTCAAGTTCCACCGCACGCTCATATAAGGCGATGCTTTCTTCCATTTGATGGCGGGCCAGGAACAAACCACGGGCTTTCAGGTACATCTCGTAAGCATCGAGGTTCTCTGTAGTCGCAGCTACCGATATGGCCGGGCTGTTTTCAAGAATGCCAAGCTCAGCACTCAATGCGGCCACGATGGCATTGGCGATTTCATCCTGGATGGCAAAGATATCCACCAACTCACGATCGAATGTCTCTGACCAGATATGACGGTCGGTGCTGGCATCGATCAGCTGTGCGGTAATCCGCACACGGTTATCGGCCTTGCGTACACTGCCTTCCAACACATGGTCCACTTTAAGTTCGCCGGCGATCTCGGCGAGGCTCAGGTTGCTGCCCTTGTAGGTGAACGAAGAGGTGCGCGATGCTACCTTCAGACCTTCCACCTTGACCAGCACGTTGAGCAATTCCTCGGAAATACCATCCGAAAAGTAGCCCTGGTCCTGGTCCGGACTCATATCCGTGAATGGTAATACGGCGATCGAGGGATCAACAGGAACCTTATCGACAGCGACCGGTGGCGCCGCCTGAGCATTTACCTGAGCCACAGTTGCCGGCGCTTCGTTTGACTGGTTATCTACCTTGTCATAGATGAAATATCCCAGGGCCAGCGCCATCACAAAGATGATCGTGTAGTCGAGCTTGCGGCCGGTATGTTTGGCGATGGACTGCTTCCGGTCGACATCCCGCTCACGCCTGATACCCTCCGGCGTCATTTCAAATGCCCATGCAAAAATTGCCACGATCGGGAAGCCGAGCATCAGGAACACCACGAAAATTTTCAGAACCCAGTCCGGCGCACCAAAGGTCTCGATCGCAAACTCCGCAACCTGTGAGACCAGCCAGCCAACCACCACGTAAGCGATGCTTACGCGGATAACGTTGCGGCGTTTAAGTTCTTCCAGGAAGTTCATTATTTAGCTTCCTTCAGGTTCAGAGGGCGGACTAATTCATTGAATCGTTCATCATCGCGGAAGAAATCCCAGGCGGGGCTGAGATAGAGTTCCCAACGGGTCAGGCCCTCTGGCTTGTCCACGGAATCAGCCAGTCGTTTAAGTGCTTCGTCCCGTTTGCCTGCCATTGCCAAAATCAAGGTGTGATTGTTTTCAATCTCGGTGCCGAAGATATGGTCTTTTTCCTGTGGAAGTAATGCCATGGCATTTCGGGAAGTTTCCAGCGCTTTATTAAACTCATCGAGATAGGACCAGGAGCTTGCCAGCTTCATCAATTGCATCGCGTCTACAAAATTTCCCGTAGGCGCACGCGCAAGTGAGTAGTCGATCTGCTGTTGCAAATACTTCCGGGCCTGTTCTTTATCCCCCATTAAATAGTACGTTCTGCCTTTGCTGAGCCCGACATCAGCGCCATATTGGTTGTTCTCTGCAAATATGGGATTGTCTATTAAAACCAGTAAGTCATTAAAATTCCGCTCGAACATAAGCAAGTTAGTGGCTGCTTCGATATAGACGTAGCCGCCCCAGGGTTGTAGCAGGTCAAACAATTCCCGGGCCGAATCGAGATCACCGCGGTGACGTAACTTCACCCATACCTGCTGACCCTTCAGATCCCGGGAGTCCGGGTACTTGATTATCCACCTGCTCAGCAGATCTTCCACGCGTTCCCATTCATTCATCCAGGTCAGCGTGTCAATCATCTGCGTGGCGGTGAAAATATTGTCAGGGTCCATTTTCATGGATTCTTCAAAGGTCTCAATGGACTCCTGCCACAAGCCATTTCTCCTCATGGCGATCGCCATGAAGAACAGAATCCTGGCGTCACCGGGCGCGATGGCATGTGCTTCCCTGGACATCGCGAGAGCGGTGGGGTAGTCATTTTCAAAGCGGTAAAAATACTCGGCATGTGCCGCTTTGACAGCGGGGGATTCGGGCTTGAGCTCCATCGCCTTTGCCAAAGCCTCGCGTGCCATGGCATGCCGTTCCGGTGTGTTGTCATAGCTCTGCCAGACCGCCTCGCCATGGATTTGCGCGAGGATAGCCCAGGCTTCTGCAAATTTGGGATCAAGCTGGACGGCCTTTTCGGCCCAGGGTTGGGCTTCTACATACTTGGCTTTTGAGTAATCCGCCCGGTTGGTGGCTGCCCTGGCGTGCAGGAATGCCTCGTAGGCGGCGAGATTGCCGGTCGGTACCGTACCCATTGATTGTTGCTCGGCTTCGCTGAGTTCGCCTCTCACTGCGGTAACGATCTGGCGGGTGATCTCTGTCTGTATATCGAAGATGTTTTCCATCGTCATTTCACGGTCAAATGTCTCTGCCCACAGGTGTTCGTCGGTGGCCACATCGATCAGCTGCGCATTGATACGTATTCGTTTACCGGCACGTTGGATGCCACCTTCAAGGATGGTTGTGACCCCCAGTTCGATTGCAATCTCGGGTATGGTTTTCTGAGTGCCCCGGTATTTCATGACCGACGTGCGCGAGATGACTTTCAAATCATCAACTTTTGCCAGTTGGGTGAGTAAATCATCGTGAATACCATCGGTGAAGAACAGGTCCTCTTTTACGTCACTGCGGTTGGCAAATGGCAAAACGGCAATTGAGTTATCTGCACTTGCAAGCGCATGCGTACCCTCAACCGGGGTCGGATCCCTTTTCTCGACACCGACTTCGGTTGTTTGCATCGGGGTTTCCGGAGAAAAGGGCTCTGACCCCCTTTCCGAGAACTTATCAAACAGGAGGTAGGCAATGGCCAGCGCCATCAGGACCAGGATGGTGTTATTCAGTTTTTTGCCTGTACGGGGCGCTATGGACTGGCTGCGGTCCACGTCTTTCTCTTTCTTCAGGCCATCCGGGGTCATCTCGAATGCCCAGGCGAATACCAGCACCAGTGGGAAGCCGATGGCCAGCATCAGCATGATGACCTGGAACACCCAGCCGGGTGCCGCGATATTATTTAGCACCACATCGGCAAATTGCATGATGAGCCAGGCGACCACCACGTAAGCGATACCCACGCGGATTACGTTACGGCGCTTGAGTTCTTCAAAAAAACTCATGGGCCGGCCTCTGCTTCCAGTTGGGCGAGGTGTTCGCGCTGGCGTTCTAGTTCTGCCCTGGCTTTTTCATCCATTGCAGCGAATCGAGGGTGTTCCTGAAGCATACGCAACTCCGGATTGACAGCAATGCCTAACCAATTGCGCAGCACATGTCCGTGTTCCAATGAAATTTCCAGCGCATCAATCGCTTTCTCAACTTCACCAAGGTAGGCGTGGCATTCAAAGCTGGGGTAGATGTCTGCATGCTGGATGTAAAGGGGTGCGGTCTGTTCCCAGTAATTGGCCGAAACCGTCAGCAACTCACGACCCAGTTGTTCATCACCCGTGCGCAGCAGGGTCAAGCCCACAATGCAGGCATCGCCCGTGCCCTCATTCAGAATGTCTGACCATTGTTCAGGATCGGAGTACCGGGGTTCAATCTTGAGTAAGACTATGCGTGCTTGCTCGTAGGCACCGGACCTGGCCAGTATCCTGAAGGCGTGTCTTTGTGGAGCGAGACTATTGAAGTTCTGCAAAAGGTACAGGCCTTCTTCTTTTGCTGCAGCGTATCGACCCTGCCGGATAGCCGTATAACCCTTGGCGGCAGGTAACCAGCGGTGCCCGGCATCCAGGGTCTCCATTTGTTGATATACAATTTGCGCTCTTTGGTAGTCGCCTAAACCGATCCAAAAAGTGTACTCAACAATCAAGGATGAAATTTTCCCCGGATCAACCCGGTGGGCTGCCCGGGTTATGGTGATGCCCTCATCGAGTCTTCCCTTGTCAAGGCCATACAGAGACCAGCCCATGTTGACCATGCCGGAAGAAAATTCCGGATTTGCAGCCAGAATCTGTTTGTATGTGGCTTCTGCTTCATCGTAACGGCCCATGCGGGAATAGAGGCCTGCAATGTTCTGTTTGATGATGGGGGAAAGCGGGTCCAGTTGTTCTGCTTTGTTTATAAGCGCGAGCGACTCCTGGAGCCTGTCATTGGTGTCGTTGATCAATATCGAATACCAATGATAGGCCGTTGCATAATTTGGACTGAGTTCGATGGCGCGCTTGTATGCTGCTTCGGACTGTTCGCTTTGACCTAAATCATCAAGCAAACTTCCTTGAGAAACATAAGCTTCGCCCAGGTTCGGGTCGATCTGCAGAGCGTTATCAATCGCCGATTGCATGATTTGATTCTTTGTGTCCGGGTTAAGCGTGCCGTGCACTTCCAACAAGTTGGCGCTCTCAGCAATACCTACCCAGGCCAGTGCGAATCCCGGATCCAGTTTCACCGCCTCCTCGAAAGACTCCATCGCCAGGGCCAGGTCTTTGGCGTTGCGCTGGGGCAGTAGTTGCCGGCCGCGCAGGTAGGCGTTATAGGCTTCCATGCTCTGGGTGGGAAAATTGTTGATACGTTGCGTTTCTTCCGGCGAAAGCGTGGCTTCCAGTGCTTCGGCGATCTTTTGTGATATCTCACTCTGAATGGCGAACAGGTTTTCGGCGGTTAATTCACGATCGAAGATCTCGGCCCACAGGTGCTCATCGGTTTGTGCGTCGATCAATTGCACATTGATACGCACGGTATCGCCGGAACGTTGTACGGCACCTTCCATCACCGTGGCCACACCCAACTCTTCGGCGATCTGCGGGATGGTTTTCTCGGTGTCCTTGTATTGGGTCACCGAAGTGCGTGAAATGACCTTCAGCGAGGCAATACGCGCCAGGTTGGTCAGCAGGTCATCGTGGATGCCTTCGGTGAAGTATTCGTCATCGACATTCCGGCTGCGGTTATCGAAGGGCAGAACGGCAATGGATTGGCGGTTGACGGCCGGTTCGGGTATGGCTTCGACAGGGGTCAGAGCACTTTTTTCACTTGTGTCTGTGGTTTGACCGGTAGTTTGTTGAGAAAAGTGGTCTGACCCCGGTTGTGCTGGGGTTGAAAATTTGTCGAACAGCAGGTAGCCAATGGCCAGCGCCATCAGAATCAGGATCGTATTGTTCAGTTTCTTGCCGGTATGAGGCGTGATGGACTGGCTGCGGTCCACATCTTTTTCGCGCTTGATGCCTTCGGGTGTCATCTCGAAGGCCCATGCGAACAACAACACCAGCGGCAAACCAATGGCCAATACCAGCATGATGACCTGGAAAACCCAGCCTGGCGCCTCGATATTATTCAGTACCACATCGGCAAATTGCATAATCAGCCAGCCAACCACCACGTAGGCAATAGCCACGCGGATGACGTTGCGGCGTTTGAGTTCGTCAAAAAATGACATTAGCCGAAAACCTCCCTTGCCGTAGTAGGCTTTTCTTCGGGACTGTTGGTTTTGTATTCACGCAACATGTCGGACGCAGCTTTTAGCATCCCCTGATGGAAAGCCTTGAACTCTTCATTGTCCTGCCAGCGTGCAAATACGGGGTTCCTGATCAGTTCCCAATGGCTTCTGAAACCACTCTGTACGGCCAATTCCAGTGATTGCAGCATGGCCGGCAG